>Ga0210394_10000393_pt1 | contig 95780 bp, 67 predicted proteins | sample IncBWC12MmetaG_FD_160121 | JGI IMG/M metagenome (GOLD analysis project Ga0210394, IMG submission 160121) | Forest soil microbial communities from Barre Woods Harvard Forest LTER site, Petersham, Massachusetts, United States - Inc-BW-C-12-M | ecosystem: Environmental > Terrestrial > Soil >...
TGCGCGGCCGTCGTTAAGGGAGAGCAAGCGTGGCGCTGGAAGAGCGTCCCGTGGGAAAACTCGACCGCGCGGTGATTTTCCTCGGGCCTCCGGGCTCCGGGAAAGGCACGCAGGCGAAAGAGCTGGCCAGGCAGTATGGCGTGCCACATCTTTCGACCGGCGACATGCTTCGGGAGCATGTCAGCAATGGCACTCCTCTCGGCTTGAAGGCCAAGCCGATTATGGAGCGCGGCGAACTGGTGCCGGATTCGCTGGTGCTCAAGATGGTCGCCGATCGGATCGAGCGGCCAGACTGCGAGCATGGTTTCGTGTTCGACGGGTTTCCGCGAACGGTCGCCCAGGCGAAGTATCTGGGCGAAATGCTGAGGCGGCAGGGTTTCAAGCAGCCGTTCGTGATTCACATGGTGATCCCGACTTCGGTCCTGATGAAGCGGTTGACCGGACGAAGGACCTGCAAGCAGGGCGGCGAGATTTACAATATTTACGAGCGCCCGCCGAAGGTCGAAGGGATTTGCGATAACGATGGCGGCGAGCTGCTGCACCGCCCGGACGATCGCGAAGAAGTTGTGGCGCCCAGGTTGAATGCGTACGAGAAGCTGACCGCGCCCCTGGTGCAGTATTACCGGCGGCTGGGCTCGCTTCACGATGTGGACGCCAACCGCAGCGTGGAAGAAGTACGGCGGGAGATTGGCCAGCTGGTTTCCGCCATGCGCGGGACGCGGTGAGGAGATGGCGATTCAATTACGCAGCGCCGCTGAACTGGAAAAAATGTACCACGCCGGCCAGGTGGTGCATGAAGTCCTGAACAAGCTTCGGGCTGAAGTAAAGCCGGGAGTCACGACGATGGACCTTGAAAGAATCGCCGAGGGGCTCATCGCCGGCAGGCCCGGCAAGGCCGCGTTCAAGGGGTATCGCGGGTATCCCTGTGTGTTGTGCACGTCGGTGAACAGCGAGATCGTTCACGGGATTCCGTCATCGAAGCGCAAGTTGCGCGAAGGCGAAGTCGTTTCGATCGACTTCGGCATGGAGGTCGACGGCTATTACGCCGATTCGGCCGTTACCGTGCCCGTAGGGAAAATCACCCCGGAGCTGCAGAAGCTTCTGGATGTGACCCGCGAGTCGCTGGACCGCGCGATCGACAAAATGCGCCCGGGCAACCGGCTGGGCGATGTCGGGCACGCGGTGCAGAGCTGGGTCGAGCAGAACGGTTTTTCGGTGGTGCGGGAGTTTGTGGGGCACGGCATCGGTACGAAGATGCATGATGAACCGAATCTTCCGAACTACGGGGAACCGGGACGCGGAGCGCGTTTGCAGGAAGGCATGGTCATCGCCGTCGAACCGATGGTGAATGCCGGCCGACCGGAAGTGCAGATGCGCGGCGAATGGGTCGCGGAAACCGCCGACGGCAGTCCATCGGCGCATTTCGAGCACACCGTCGCCGTCACTTCCAACGGCCCATGGATTTTGACCCGGCCGAAAGAGATGACCGGGCCATCGTGGTAGCGGCGGGCTCGAGCCTGCCGGCAGTTGTAGCGGCCGCCTCCCGGGGCGGGCGCTGCTGCGAGTAAGGGAAGTACACTTTTGGGAGCTTATGGCGAAGCAGCCTTTTGAAGAAAAGAAGAAAAGCGACTCCGGCAATTCCAAGGAAGACGCAATCGAAGTGATGGCCACGGTAATTGAGCCGTTGCCGAACGCGATGTTCCGCGTCGAACTGGAAAACAAGCACCAGGTGCTGGCGCACGTTTCCGGCAAGATGCGCAAGAATTTCATCCGCATTCTCGCGGGAGACAAGGTCGCGGTCGAGCTTTCGCCCTACGACCTGACCCGCGGACGGATCGTGTACCGCTACAAGTAGCGGCAGGTTTTTGTAGGTGCCGGGCTAGAGCTCGGCGGGACTACGAGGAGCAGTCAGTATGAAAGTACGGGCAAGCGTCAAAAAGATTTGTGACAAGTGCAAGGTGATCCATCGCCGCGGCGTGGTCCGGGTAATCTGCACCAACCCGAAGCACAAGCAGCGCCAGGGATAGCAAGATTGGGGAATTGAGGAGAAATCATGGCACGTATCGCAGGTGTTGATCTTCCGCCGCAGAAGCGCCTTTGGGTCGGGTTGACCTCGATCTATGGCATCGGGCAGGTGCGCGCGAAAACCATCGCTGAGAAGGCGAATGTGGATCCCACGAAAAAGATTCGCGAGCTCACAGAAGACGAAGTGAACCGCATCCGCACGGTCATCGAGCAGGAAGGCCGCGTGGAAGGCGATCTTCGCAAAGAGATCCAGATGAATATCCGCCGCCTGATTGAAATCCAGGCCTACCGGGGCATTCGTCACCGCCGCAATCTGCCGGTTCACGGCCAGCGCACCCACACCAACGCGCGCACCCGCAAGGGTCCACGCCGCGGCGCGGTCGCCGGCAAGAAACAGATCAAGGGCAAGAAGGGCTAAGGATTTCCAGCGGCCCCGACCCGGTCGGGGGCGGAGTAAGCAAGCAATTTTCGAAATGGAGTGACACGTGGCAAAAGAGCAGCAGAACACAGCGCCAGACGCCCAACCGGCAAAGCCGGCGGCGACGGGCAAAGACAAAAAGAAGAAGGAATTCAAGAAGAAGAAGGAGCGCCGCGTCGTTCCCCATGGTCTGGCGCACATCGCGGCTTCCTTCAACAACACGCAGATCACCATCACCGATCCCGATGGCCGCGTGATCTGCAATTCTTCCGCTGGCTCCATCGGCTTCAAGGGCTCGCGCAAGGGCACGCCCTACGCCGCCCAGCAGGCTTCGCTGACCGCCGCCAGCGCCGCCCGCGACCAGTTCGGCATGAAAAGCGTAGAAGTGAAAGTGAAGGGTCCGGGCTCGGGCCGCGAATCCGCGGTGCGCGCGCTGGCTGCCGCCGGCCTGCACATCGTTGCCATCCGCGACATCACGCCGATTCCGCACAACGGCTGCCGTCCGCCAAAGCGCCGCCGCGTCTGATGGAAAGATTTGTAGCTCGGGCCTTCCAGGCCTGGGGGTTTTTGAAAAGTTCGATAGAGAAGTTTTCGCGAAGGGAGAACAGAAGTTGGCAAGACACCGAGATGCAGTCTGCCGCCTGTGCCGTCGGGAAGGGCAGAAGCTGTTTTTGAAGGGGCTGCGTTGCTTCACGGACAAGTGCGCGATTGAGAAGCGCAACTTTGTACCGGGACAGCATGGGCAGTCACGGCGAGCGAAAGTTGCGGGCTACGGCCTGCAGCTACGCGAGAAACAAAAAGCCAAGCGCACCTACGGCCTCCTCGAGCGCCAGTTCCGCAACTATTTTCACAAAGCGGAGCGCGCCAAGGGTCCCACGGGCGAAAACCTGATCATCATGCTGGAGCGCCGCCTCGACAACGTGGTATGGCGCTCGGGACTGGCGTCCTCGCGGGCCCAGGCCCGCCAGCTCGTTCTCCACGGCCACGTCCGGATCAACGGGAAGAAGGTCAACATCCCGTCGTATCAGGTCAACGTGGGCGAGGAAGTCGCGATCAAGGACAAAATGCACCAGAACGCCATGGTGCTCGAAGCGCGCAACGTTGCGCAAAGCCAGAATTCCGTGCCGTGGCTCGAGCAGGATCGCGAGCAGTTCAAGGCCCGGGTCGTAGCTCTGCCGAAGCGCGAAGACATGCAGACGCCGCCGATCAACGAACAGCTGATCGTCGAACTGTATTCGAAGTAAAAACCGTGTCGTGGCCGGTCTCTGGACCGGCCGCTTCACAAAGGCATCAAAGGTATTAGGCCCGATGGTATCGGGCCAGAAGGAAGGAACACGATGTGGAAGGGATTTCAGAAACCGAAGCGTCTTGCGCCGGAGCTCGAATCGCTGACCGAACGGTATGGCCGTTTTTCCGCCCAGCCGTTTGAACGCGGGTGGGGCACCACGGTTGGAAACGCACTGCGTCGCGCGCTCCTCAGCTCCATCGAGGGCGCGGCCATCACCGCGGTGAAAATCGAGGGCGTTTTGCACGAGTTCTCTTCGATCCCCGGTGTGGTTGAGGATGCGACCGACATCATCCTGAACCTGAAGCAGGTGCCCATCAAGCTGAACAACGATCTGCCGAAGACGATCTACCTCAACGTTGAGCAGCCCGGCGTGGTCACCAGCGCCCAGATCGAGGAAGATGCGGATTTCGCCGTGCTCGACAAGAGCGTGTACATCGCCACCGTCAGCGAAGGCGGAAAGCTGCAAATCGAAATGCGCGTCAAGAACGGCCGCGGTTACGTGGCTGCCGACCGCAACTACGACGAAGACCTGCCGATCGGTTATATTCCGGTTGACAGCGTTCACTCGCCGGTGCGCAAGGTCAACTACTCGGTCGAATCCGCGCGTTTGGGACAGATGACCGACTACGAAAAGCTGATGATCGAAGTCTGGACCAACGGCGCTATCACCCCGCAGGACGCCATCGGACTCGCCGCCAAGCTGGTGAAGGATCACATGATTATCTTCATCAACATCGACGAGCCGCCCGAAAACGTTGAGATGCCGCAGGACACCGTTCATGATCCGCGGCTCGAACACCTGGACCGCTCCGTCGAAGAGCTGGAGCTTTCCGTGCGCAGCTACAACTGCCTGAAAAACGCCAACATCCAGACCATCCGCGAACTCGTGCAGAAGAGCGAAAACGAAATGCTGAAGACCAAAAACTTCGGCCGGAAATCCCTCAACGAGATCAAGGATATACTGGTGAAGATGGGCCTCAGCCTGGGCATGAAGTTCGACGAACACGGCCGCATTATCTGGCCGCCGCTCCCGAGCCAGACCGCCCCGCCAACCAGCGACGAATCCATCGGCCTCTAATGGCCCAGCCCGTCGTGGCCGGTCTTGCCACCGGCCACCACGACCCGTAGCCCGGCACCATGTAGGTCCGCCAACGGCAAGCAGGCGGGTGACTCGATTCGAGCCGTTTTAGGGCCCGCCTTCTGAGGCGGGCGGCAGGTTACCGCAGGAACAGAGGAATAACGCATGCGACATCTGAAGTCGGGATCAAAACTTGGACGCAATCCGTGGCACCGGCGCGCGACCCTGCGCAACCTGGTCACGAACCTGTTTGAGCACGGCCGCATCACCACCACGCTCACCCGCGCGAAGGCCACGCGCCCCGTCGCCGAAAAAATCATCACCCTCGGCAAGCGCGACACCCTTGCCTCACGCCGCCAGGCCGCGGCTTACCTGATGACCCCGGCCATGACGCAAAAACTGTTCAGCGAAATCGCGCCGAAGTTTGCCGATCGCGCCGGCGGCTATACGCGCATCATCCACGGCGGCACTCGGGTGGGAGATGGCGCGAAAGTGGCCATCCTCGAACTCGTCGGCTACGAGTTCAAGAAAAAGGACAAGAAGGAAAAGAGCAAGGTCGCCGAAGCGGTCGAAGCCAAGAGCTAGACCCCGCCTTCAGAACGATTCCAGTGCCCGCTCCGGGAAACCGTTGCGGGCTTCTTGTTTGTCCACCCGCCCGCGCCTGGATCCGGAAGCCCTTTAGGGCAAAGGACCTCTCGATAAGGATCGAACCCCTGCTCGGTGAAACGGCTGGAGCCCGAGAAGGCCTCGTTGCGCCAGGGCTCGGCCGGGGAGGGGTACATTTCTCGAAGAGTACCATTGACGTATGGCTGGCGCGGGTTTAGGTTCTTATTTGGCCCCCCGGACTGCAATTTTCCCCGTGAGGTATTCCATGGCCTTGTTAACCCCCGAACAGACGGTTTCGCAGATCAAATTGATGGAAGAGCGCTGGGCCAGCATGCGCTCGCACCCACGCGCGATCGCCAGCCTGCGCTTGCGCCTGGAGTGGGATGAAGGTGAAGCTCGCCGCACCGCGAACGGACTGACCGTGGACGTCAGCCATTCCGGTTGCATGGCCGTGGTGGGCGCGGATGTGCCCCTCCGCCGGCAAGTTCGCCTGGTGCTGCCCGAAACGGGCCGCAGCGCCAGCGGCGAAGTGGTCTGGCGCGGCCACGAAGCGTGGGAAGTGGGCATCGCCCTCGCCGAGCCCGACGCCGGCTTCTGGGGCGTGAAGATCTAAGCAATCTCTCGGGCAACAATCACTGGGCGTCACGCATAGGGCGTCGACGCGCATTTGGTTTATCCTCAGCCTCGAACCTCAATCCAATATTCACGCGGCGGCGCTCGCGGCCACCTCGCGCGACGGATTTCAGTTTTTGGGCGGTACCGACGCTGGAGCTGGCGATGCCGGCCGCGTGAGTTTCGAGAAGTTCTTGGCATGGGCGCGAAGGCCAAAGTTTGGGGTAATTTTGGAATATCCGGCCACGAGCTGGTCGCGATAGTGGTCCTGGCTCCAATCGAGAGGCTCGTCGGAATCCAGATTGACGACGGTCAGGTCGGCGCTGTCCATGGTGAGCTTCCCTAATCGCACGGGATTTCCCTGGAAGCTCATGTAACTGGCGGGATCGTTCGCCGAGCCGGGCTTGGCTCCGTCACCGAAGATGGTGACGATCGAATCATTCCCGATCAAGACCGCGGAGACTTTTCCTTTGATGTGGGGCGCCGGTAAGAGCACTCCCAGATCCATCAATACATCGTTCTTGTCCGTAACCATGCCGGGAATCTTGCTGGTGCTCACGAGACTCGCCAGTTCGATGCCCAACTTGTCCATCATCCCTTTCACAGGAACATGCAGAGCCTTCAGCTTCTCCGTGCTGACCCGGATTCGGCCGTCGGAAGAGGCAGTGAGGATGGCCGAGGTTTCAAACGGAATGTCGCCTTTTGCGTGCAGCCTGCCTTTAATGCGCAGGCGGTCCCGATCAATGGTGATGGAGATGTCTTTAAACGGGGAATCATTCGCGGCAAACACCTGCGTATTCAGGATCGAAGCCATGGCTTGCGGAGTGATTGATATTCTTCCTTCGGCAACGCGCACCACGAACGAGGTCTTGTCGTCAAAAATGGGCATCTCGTTCTTGCCGGTTGGCCACATTTCACCGGACAGGGATTCGACGTGGGCGGCAGCCTCGTCCGTGAGGTGAAACATCACGTTGCGCATCTCGGTCTTCACGCTGTGCCCGCTCTCTGGCGGCGTCACAACTGCCTGAGTTTCCGCACCAGGAACAGAACTGGGCGTTTCTGCCGGCGCGAGAGGCTTGGAATCTGCTTCCTTCTGTCGCCGGGAAGATTCTGAACACGCCACCACATTGAGGGCCAGCAGGAAAAGCCCCGCCATCTTCATTTTGTTGGTCACGGATCCGCCTTGGTAATCTGACTCGCCAGCCGAACGATTCGGGAATCGCCGGTGGGCGGAAAATCCGTCGAACCCGTTTGAGTTCCGAACGAAACCTTCTGAGCCGCGCTCGGAACAATTACCATAGTACAACTCTCACGCGTATTCAGGACACCCGGAGTGAGGAGCTGTACGGCCCCGTGTGGCGCACTCAGGCGATGCGCGTGTTGGGGGAGTGGCGCGGGACGAGGGCCTCCGCCTTGGTGCCCGCGCTGCGCTGGCTGGAGCCACGAGTTTCTTCTGACGGGACAAGGAACGGGAGCCGGGCCTGCGCGTCGAACTGTCTTCTGTAGGAGGCTACCTGGCGGGCGATGGCCCGGCGCTTGTCGCCCCAGGTCCACTGAAAGAGGACGTAGAGCATGAAATCGATTCCAAGAATGCCGAGAGCAAAGAATACGGTGAGGGCCATCGTTTCTACGCCAGGACGGGTGGGGTCCTGCCTCCACGGGAGACAGGATCAGGGAGCGGGCTTTGAAAAGTCCTGAGGAGTCCATGAGGAATTTGTTAGATTAGGACTTTTCAGCCTTCCTGCACACTGCAGCTACATCCGTGCGTCTCGCGTATCGCTTGCTTCAATTTCCAATAACCCTCGTCGTGCAAGCCTCCTATGGCCCGACGAAGGTTGTCACGCTGGAGGCGGGGAGTGTCGCTGAGAAGGAGTTCCCACCTACTGGAATGCTCGGTTGCGCTGCCAAGTCGTACGTCCCGGACGTTACCCAAGGCGTAATCGTATTCGCCGTGAAGCCGTTCAGCACATAATCCAATGTGACCTGACTGCTGTTGTGGTTTATGGCCACAATGGCGAACTTCCCGCTGCTCGGGTCTTTGTACGCAGAGATCGATACCCCGCTCACTGGACTCCCGCTCGTCCCGATCCGGTAGTACCCCGGCCGTACGAAATTGCTGAAGTTCCCCATCACGTATAACCGTTTCGTCGCTTCGTTGCTTGGCCCCAGCAACCCTCCATTGTCCGAGGTCCCGGGATTCAGCAACACCCAGTAGTGCCATGCATTGGCACTGGCAACCGTCATGAAATCATTAATCTTCTGGCCCCAGTAAAGTCCGTTGCCAATGCTCCCATCGTAGGAATCCGTCGTAGAAACTTCCGTCTCCCAGAGTTTCTTGCCCATCCCCTGACCCAGCGGATACGGCGCCGCCGCCGCTCCATCGTAATTGTGCGCTGCTATGATGCTGACCCCCGCCGCCGTTGTCGGATCATCCAGGGTTGCCGTCGCCATGCTGAAAAACCAGCCGGTTTCCTCCGGCATCATGATCTCCGTGGTGATCCCATTCTTTGTAAAGTCAGGTATCAGATTGTTCCCCAGGAAGTCGTGGAAGTTCTGCCCCGTCCAGATACACGAGTCCCAGCTCGCGGTCCAATTGGGCTCATTTTGCACCGACAGTGCGTACAGATTCACACCGTACGTGTTCTTCAATTGAAGAACATAGTTGGTCAGATAGTCCGCCCACCCCTGATAGTCATTGGCCAACAGACTGCCACCATTGGTCGTTGAACCGTTCGACTTCATCGAGGCCGGTGGACTCCATGGGGTGCCCCAGATCGTCACACCGCGTGCCATCGCCTTCTGCATCGTCGCTACGTCCGGAAAAGTTCCGTTGGACTGGATTTGCACCCGCAGAAGAGAAAGACCTACACCACTCGTCGTCGACCAGAACAAGTCCGCCTGAGCGTCCGTAATCCCATCTCCCGTCGCAGCACTCGAAGCACCAAAACCATCGATCACCTGGTGCACGTCTGTCCAGTTTACGGTGACGGTTGTGCCGGTGACCGTAACTGAAATAGAAGCACTCTGTGCCGTGTTGCCTGCACTGTCTGTAGCCTTCGCGGCGAGAGAATGAGAGCCGCTCGACAAGGAACCGGTATCGAGAGTAAATGTCCAGGTATTGGTTCCTGTTGCATTTGCGAAACTCGCGCCATCAACAGATAGCTGGACTAAGGAAATCGACAGGCTGCTTGAAGCCGTTCCGGATACCGTCACAATTCCAGACACCGTTGATCCGTTCGCCGGAGACGTGATCGAAACCACCGGTGGTGCCACCGCATTGTTCACCGTCACCGCGTCGCTCGCGCTCGTCGTGCTGGTCCCCGCCGTGTCCTTGGCGACCGCTTGCAGTGCATGAATCCCGTTTGCCGTCTTCGTCGTGTCCCAACTGTAGCTGTACGGTGCCGTCACTACCGCTGCGCCTGCGTTCGCTCCGTCCAGCTGGAACTGCACACTTGCCACACCTACACTGCTCGTCGCATTGGCCGTTACCGCTGCTGTCCCGCTTACCGTTGATCCGGTTGCTGGAGCCGTGATCGAAACCACCGGTGGTGCCACCGCATTGTTCACCGTTACCGTATCGCTCGCGCTCGTCGTGCTGGTCCCCGCCGTGTCCTTGGCGACCGCTTGCAGTGCATGAATCCCGTTTGCCGTCTTCGTCGTGTCCCAGCTGTAGCTGTACGGTGCCGTCGTTACCGCCCCACCCGCGTTCGCTCCGTCCAGCTGGAACTGCACACTTGCCACACCTACACTGCTCGTCGCATTGGCCGTTACCGCTGCTGTCCCGTTTACCGTCGATCCGGTTGCCGGAGCCGTGATCGTGACCACCGGTGGTGCCACCGCATTGTTCACCGTCAGCGTGTCGCTCGCGCTCGTCGTGCTGGTCCCCGCCGTGTCCTTGGCGACCGCTTGCAGTGTATGAATCCCGTTTGCCGTCTTCGTCGTGTCCCAGCTGTAGCTGTACGGTGCCGTCACTACCGCTGTGCCTGCGTTCGCTCCGTCCAGCTGGAACTGCACGCTCGCCACACCTACACTGCTCGTCGCATTGGCCGTCACCGCTGCTGTCCCGCTTACCGTTGATCCGGTTGCTGGAGCCGTGATCGAAACTACCGGTGGCGCCACCGCATTGTTCACCGTCACCGTGTCGCTCGCGCTCGTCGTGCTGTTCCCCGCTGTGTCCTTGGCGACCGCTTGCAGTGTATGAATCCAGTTTGCCGTCTTCGTCGTGTCCCAGCTGTAGCTGTACGGTGCCGTCGTTACCGCTGCGCCCGCGTTCGCTCCGTCCAGCTGGAACTGCACGCTCGCCACACCTACACTGCTCGTCGCATTGGCCGTCACTGCTGCTGTCCCGCTTACCGTTGATCCGGTTGCTGGAGCCGTGATCGTGACCACCGGTGGTGCCACGGCATTGTTCACCGTCACCGTGTCGCCCGCGCTCGTCGTGCTGTTCCCCGCTGTGTCCTTGGCGACCGCTTGCAGTGTATGAATCCAGTTTGCCGTCTTCGTCGTGTCCCAACTGTAGCTGTACGGTGCCGTTGTTACCGCTGCGCCCGCGTTCGCTCCGTCCAGCTGGAACTGCACACTCGCCACACCTACACTGCTCGTCACACTCGCCGTTACCGCTGCTGTCCCGCTTACCGTTGATCCGTTCGCTGGAGATGTGATCGTGACTGAAGGAGCTGTGGAGGCCCCCGAGGGGAGAATCTCAATGGCGCTAATTACCGGAACATTCCCATTCGTACGGTGCGCAAACCCGATAACGAGCTGCCCGTTGGTTACGGAAACCTGGGCGGATTTCACCAACGCGTGATCTCTCCCGGCTAGGGCAAAAATGTCCAGGGCGCTGAAGAGGGTCGTCCCTTGAATCTGTACATCAAAGACCCGTTTCCCCGCACTGTAATAGTAAGTTTCTGCAAAATAAAGGTTTACATTGTACATTCCATTTACGGCCGCGAATTGATACTGAAGGTCTGCCCCTACTGCGGTACCGACTCGTGCGCTCTTAAACAGCGTTGGGTCGGTCGTGCCCGTTACCGTCGCGCTCAGTGCGGAATTAGAGAGAGTGCCGGTATTGAATCCGTAATCGGCGCTCCATAGCTGGCTCTGGGTATCTCGATAAGCTGAACCGCCCGCATTTACGCGAATCGTCGGCGGCGTCTGTGCGGTCAGAGGCAAGCAGACCGCTAAGAATGAGAAAAGGAACGAGAATACCCAAACTGCTTTCTTCACACATCCCCCAAGGAGGGCGGTTATGCACTTTCAAGTAGCAAGCCAACTGAAGAGAGCTGGGGGTGGGTTAGGCTCAGAGAACTGGCGACCACTCTGTTGATAGTGACCTATCTGAGTCGGAACAACTGTCCAAAAGGACGCATTTGGGTCTGCATCGAGGGTAGTTTGAGGGCAGAACTAAGCGGAGCCTTCTAACTCGTTCTACCACACTGCCGACGTGACAAATCATCCCACTGCAGTAACTAACCTCCTTCCTAACAGATAGTTAGATAGCCTTAGGGGATGTGCGGGGCTTCCTCCCTCTTTTGTTCCACAAAGTGGCAAACCCTTGGCGCATTCAGGAGGGTATATAGGAAGAATTATTCCGGGCGGCTCTCCCCATCCTTCCTTGCGGGGTTGGTTCACGCAAGGGTGTCTGTCTTGGGTCACCTTGAATGCGGGCCAAGCTTCTGCCGCGCTCGCCACTTCCGTACCTGGGAGCAATGGGTTGCCAAAGATACAGGGCCGACCAGAAAGCCGAGAGAAAGGCGAGAAGAGTTGTTCATGCCGGTTGAAATCACCGGCTTGTGAGTCAGGGGGAAGATTTGGGAGCAGTTTTGCTTGCGGGCATTGCGCCGAGACGGAAGCCCCGGCCTCCTGAAGAGGAAGAGCGGACCCACAGGAAGGGCCGGGCGCGCCTCTTGCGCGCTGCTAGAAGACTTGCTGGAAGCCGACGTTGACGATGTCGCGGAATTTGGGCGTACCCGGAGGCAGCTTCGAGAGATCCTGGAAATCCGTATCGAAGGCGTAGTTGCGGGTCGGAGGAGAATAAACCGTGCCGCAGCATTTGAAGACGCCAGTGGCATATTGCGAATAAAACAAGCTGACCATCGAGCCGCGATAGTTGAGGGTGGCGTTACCCCAATTTTCGAGATAGCGCAGGAAGTTGTGAACCCCTCCGTCGGTGCCGAAATCCTGAGGGACGCCCGCGAAACCGGGCTGAGGGAAATTCATGTTCTTGCCGGTGGCGATGGCCACGCGGTAATAGGTGGTGGTAGCGGTGCGGCCAGCGACGGTAGCCGGGCTGGTGAAACTGCTCAGGTCGCTCCAGCTATTCGAGAGCAGGGTCACGGTGTCGCCCATCACGGCCGCTTCGGAGTGGGGATCCCCAAAACCAGCGCTGGTTGCGTTATAGTTCCCGAGGATATAGGCGGGTTCTTCCGCGGCCAAACTAAAGCCGCCCAAACCATTGTCGGGACGAACCGGGAGACTGCCGAGGCTGCCATCGACGAGCCGCACCGCATGGCGCGGACCGGAGACCCAGTTCGGGCGGGCAACGGCCATGCAGCTGACGGGTTTGTTGGGCAGACTGCCTGGTTGAGCCGCGCCAAATCCCAGGCCCAGGAAATTGGCGGAATAGGTGTCCAGGATCCCATTTCCGTTAACATCTTCGCCGGTATTTAATGTCTGATCGGGCAGGCCCGCCGCGCTCGAGGGATTGATCACATCCTCATAGCCATACTCGCCGTTTTTGACGCCAGCTGTGGGACTCGCGATCATGCCACGGCGATCGGAGAGGTAGAGGATATAGCCATTTTGGGAAACAAATTCGGTGACGCCGCCGGTTGCCCCGATGGCACCTGTCAGCCAGCGCTTCAGATTGTTTACGTCAATTTCGACGAGATTCAGAACGCCGCCGATACTGCAGTTGGTAGTGGCGCGCTGGTTCTCGCGGAACTCGCCTTCCCTGGCTTCGTACATATTGATGGGATACCAGTTATTGCGGGTAGCCGGCCCGTTGACGACGCTATTGGTTCCTCCGTCTGTTACCAGTTCGACGTTCGAGGCTACGCCATCGCCGTTGCGGTCTGCCTGCATCTGGAGGAGAAGAATGGCGTTGGGGTGAACGGTGTTGGGCGCGAGGTTCGAGGGAGGATTTACTCCGCGCGCGAAACCGAGCTGCAGCCATTCCTGGGTAACCGGCAGGAAAGTGCCATTGGCCTGGCGAATTTCAACGCGGAGATAGCCGTCGAGGAGATTCCAGGGTTGAACGACGGTAGTGACACCCGCGACTTTCGTGGTTGTCGAGGCGAGCAACGGAGCCGTCGCGGGGACCAGCGTGGTTTTTCCAGCGGGAGGAGTTGTGGGGACGATGTTCCAATTGAGTTCGCCGCCCGGACCCACTCTGCTGGTTGTAACGCCACCCTTGGTATCCGTCGTTAATACTCCTTCAGCAAAGAATGTATTGCCGGCTTGTCCCGCAACAGGGACGCCGTTGGTGTAATCCGGCGCCGCACCGTTGCTCTGGAGGTTTGCCAGGCGAATATTCTGCCCGTCGCCCGCGCCTCCGGGCAACTCCGCGGGATCGTCACTGAGCAGGACGTGAACCTGCGCCTGGTTGTAGAGACGGGATTCGCCGACCAGGGATGTGGGGGATTCGCCCGGCAGAGGGCGCCGCACAATTTCGATGGGGCCAACGCCAGGCTGTACGAACGACAAAGTAAGCTGGCGCGCGCCGGTCGTGCCGCTCAGAATCATGCCTGCGTAGGTCGAAGTGGAAAGGGAATTCCAGATCGGATTTGCGGTGCCTGTTCCGGTGGAAGAATAGGCGGGCGTGGGGCCTCCGATAGAGCTGCCGTCATTCGGATTGACCGTCAGATTCCGGCAAGCCGGCTGTGCGCCATCGCAGCCGCCGGGAGCGGTTGGGATCAAAACGTTTCCCGTGCGACCCTGGGCCGAGGTACTTGCGCCGTTTGCCAGTTGGTCGCGCACCACGTCACCCGCGGCACGCATCGGGCTGTGGAAGGTGAGCGTTGCACCGCCGCCTTCAGCCAGGAAGAGGTTTCCATTCGTCTGGACGCGGCCGGCAAAATCAAAGTTGGGACCCGGGAAATAGCTGAGGTCGCTGTCGGAAAACACGCCAAACTGAAAGACGGGAATTTCGGCCACTTCGACGTTGCGGATGAGGCGCACTTCGTCACCTGCAGTGCTGTCGGCGGTGACCTGTAAACTCAGGCGCACAATCCCGGCTTGCAAGCCGGCGTTAGGACCGCTACTGATGGTCTGAACGTTGGTCGGCGGGGCCGTGCAACCGCCTCCGACGGTGGGCACGTTGAAAACGTATTCCGGATAGGTGCTGCCGACGATGGATTGTTGCGGGGGGTTATTCTCGAGCGTGGCGATGTCGCAATTGGTGGGCGCGGCTATCTGGGTATAGAGGAGAGAAAGGTCGGACATCATTTTTTCCATGCCAGCTTCCGCCCCGTAGTAGGCAGCCGTATTTCCCGAATCGGCCGCTTGCAGGTGCTGTTCATGGTTGACTTTGTATACGAGTGCCACTGCCATGGCGGACATCATGGCGAGCAAAAGGAGGACGCTGATCAGAGCGGCGCCACGATGCGACCTGGGTGCGACGCGAGCAACCAAGTTGGATTTCATAGATGCGCTCACTTTCCTTTCGGAATCCTATTTGTACCGGTCGCGAAAACTGAGATTTCTTGGACCGATGGATGTCGTTAAATTGATTCGCTGATAATCGCCACCGGGTTCCTTGCGGGTGCCCCTGGCGGTAACACTGATATTGACTTTGCGAATCTGGTTGGGCTGCGAAGTGGGGGGAACGCCAATTACGGCCGAAGTGGTATTGGCGGTCAGAGCGTTGGTGATCGGATCCACAACGTCATAGGTGAATTTCAAATCTTCGATGTGTTCGGCGATCGGCACCGGAGGATGGGAGCCAATTTGACGCATGATGCGCGCATCTGGACCCGTGGGCCCAACAAAAGGCTGAAGGAAATAGGTAACCATGACCAGACGGGAAACCTGCGTGGCCGGATAGGTGACGGGATTGGAACCGGCGGTAGCGAGGGCCTTGATGTTCCCGGAGGGAGCCGCTAGTTGATTGAGATTGAGAGGATCCGCAGCGAAAAAGATGGTCTGGCCGGCCACGGCAGTGGTCACGCCAACCGCGGAGCCGTTAGTATTTTGCAGCAAAATGACATCACCCGGGGTGATGCCAACGGCAGGATCGGTTACCTGAGGAACAGTGGCCAGAGGCATAGTCACGCTGCCGCCAACGGAGTCAATCGCGGCTGCCTGAACCGCTGACCAGTTCAAGGTCGGGTCCACATAGACCACTTTGATCGCATCGCTCGGCTCGGAAATTGTGGGGCCGATCGCGTTGCCGGGGGTCACTTTGTACAGCAATCCTTGTGTGTAGGGACCGTCCGTGGCGGTATAGCACTGCGAGGTATCACAAGCGAAATTCGGATTGGCGCCGCCGGCCAGCTTGGACGGGATGGGGATGCCGTTCAGGGGAACGCCCGTACCGGCCTGCGAAAGATCGCGCGTGATCTGGCCGAGAGCGGCGCGAGCTTCGGTCTGTATTTCGGAATACTTCAAGGAGCGGGTCGAAGACTGAGCGGAGCTGGTGAAAAGCAGGACACCTCCGCCCACAATGACGATGGTGACCGCCATGGTCATCAGCAACTCAATCATCGTGAACCCCTGCTCCGACCGCATTGAAGTACGAGCCATGAGTTTTCCCTCTACTGAAAGCGTGAGATGTAGCCGTTGACGGTGTAATTTCGCGTGCCGCGATTTACAGAGGTCACCTGTACGGTCACGGTGATCTGCCGGATGTCCGGGCTGATGTTGCCTTTGGCATCGAACACCGGTTGAATCAGAATCTGGCGCTGGAAATTGTTCAGGGGGATGATGACGTCATCGGCCGTCCCAATAATGCCGTCTGGTCCCGGCAACACCTGCCGGTCTAGGACGCTGGTCTGAGAAGCCGTTCCGACAATGCCGTTCGGACCGGCAAGGAACAGGGGCTGAAATCCGCCCAGGAAGATTCCCCCGTTATTGGTGTTCTGGATTCCGGCGAAACCGATCGAACCGTCGTTGCGAGCGCTGTAGACCGCCTCCAACGCCTCGCGAGCCTTCTGTTTGGCGATGAGATCTTCGCGCGTGTACTGCAGAGAGGTCAGCGACTGCGCGAACAGCCCTGCGAGCGCCGCGAGGCCAACGGTCAGGATCACCGCGGCGAACATCGCTTCGATCAGCCCGAAACCCGCTCCACTCGCGTGGCTTCGCCTGACACCCGGTCTGAGCTTCGATTTCATTGGGTCCACCCGGCGGCTCCGTTGACCTGGCCCAGAATCCAGCCTTTGGCGCGCCCTGTGGAGCCGTACAGGGTCACCGCCCTGCTCGAAAAAAGATTGCCCGGTTCGGCGAGGTAAACAACGCCGTCGTTCAGCTGGTTCCCTCCATCCAACGCTCTTCCGTCGGGCTGGAAGTAAATTTGTGTGCCCCCGCCGCCGATGGCCAGATCAAAATTAATGGCCGTGTTGCCTGAGCCAAACCCATCGGGGGTGGTATTCGGGGCTGTGGGGATTCCTGGAACGACAATAAATTGGGTGGTGGCCGGAAGCGTCAGCGGGGGTTGTGCCTGCACGAACGCCGGCGCACTTCCTGTAATTGTTGAACCGACGATGCCTACGGTTCCGACGTCAACTTGAATCGTCTGGGGCGCCACAAAGGTAACGCGATAAATTCGGCGTTCATCAATCGATCGTTCATGTGCCCGGCGCAACTCTCCGAGAACGAGTTCCATGCCTGCGTTCGATCGGGAGGTCTTCATCGAAGGGATGATGTTGACCAAGGCCGCCGCCGCAGCCACCAGGACGATTCCAACGACAATTACCATTTCGAGAATAGAAAAACCGGCTTGCCGGCACCGCAGTTTCGGGAATTGGTGTTTTTTACTCATACAGAGGCACGATCTCCTCACCTGCTGTCTGCCTGAGTATCTGGATTCAAACTGTCCAGAGCCATAGTACTTTTAGTCCCTGTACAAGTACCAAGCCCAGGGTGCAATGAGGGGATGCCCCGGATTTTGCCCTCATTTTTTGGCGGCTTGCAGCAATCGACTGGCCAGAGGAGAAAGAGATTCAGCCGTCCGTGATTATCTAGAACATGGGTCATCACCCCAACGGGTGAAGCATTCGGCGAATGCGAACCGGCGGATGACTGCCGCCGGTGGCGCACCCGGCAAAATTGCAGTAGAAGCGTCCGGGATCGGCCGCTCGCCGCATTCACCCAGTTTTAATCTTCGATTGCGGAATAAATCCCGGCACTACCAAGTCCTAGCCACTTGTAAGGGGTTTTCTCCACGGCTCCCTGGAAAGTGGCTCGCGGAGGATGCTCAATCCCGCAGGGAAGGTAGTGTGTACCATGACGCATAAATGGCTTTCGGTTGCCGTCTTACTCGTCGGTGTAATGGCTGTCGGACTCGTGGGAGTTGCCCAGCAAGGTCCCACGGAGGCGCCGGCAGGATTCGAGACCCCGACACTCGCCCAAAACCACGGCGCACAGAGCGTCAGCAACGGTCTCGTGGAACCCCAGGGCGACACCTATGCCCTCGACCAGACCAACTTTGAACAACCTCACGACGCCAGCACGGGGCTTGGCCCCGTTTTCAATGCCCGAGCCTGCGTGGACTGCCATCAGAATCCCGTCAGCGGCGGAGCAAGCCAGTTCACGGAGATTCGCGCCGGCCACCTGGATGCCAACGGCAATTTCGTCGCCGCGAGTGTCCCCATTCACGATGGCGCGGCCATTATCGCCAACCGCTCGATCATCAATGACCGCGCGCTGGTTCCGGAAGCTCAGGAGCACATACCCGATACCGAAGACATTCGGGCCTTACGCGCCGCTCTGAACACTCTGGGAGACGGATTTGTCGAGGCGATTGACGACAGTACGCTCGAGTCAATCGCACAAAACCAGATCGAAGCCAGTAAAGGCCGCATTCATGGCGAAGCCGTGGAGGTTCCGGTCCTCGAATCGCCCGGCCAATCGCGCATTGGACGCTTTGGCTGGAAAGACCAGCACAGCAGCCTGCTCTCCTTCATCGGGGATGCTTATCTGAATGAAATGGGAGTCACAAATCGCCTGCGTCCGAAGGATGTGACCACGATCGGCAAAACCACCACGGACCCCGAGGATGTTCCGGACAATCTGGGTCTGGCGGACATTGACCATTTCGCGCAGTTCATCCGCGGCACGAAGGTCCCCCCGCGCGACACGGCTCTGGCGGCCACCGCTGCTGCTCAGGCAGGGCAAACCCTGTTCGAGAACATCGGCTGCTCCACCTGCCACGTGAGCTCGATCGTCACCGCGCCTGCGGGAACGGTTATTAACGGCGGAGCGTTCACCGTGCCGGAAGCCCTGGGGAATAAGATCATTCATCCTTACAGCGACTTTTTGCTCCACGACATTGGAACCGGCGACGGCATCGTTCAGAATCCGCCGCAGGATACCGCCAACAAATTGCGTACCGTGCCGCTGTGGGGACTCCGCACGCACCCCCGGCACATGCATGATCTGAAATCCTTGACGCTGGAAAGCGCCATCGAACGTCACGAAGGCGAGGCCGAACACGTGAGGAATCGCTTCCGCGAACTGAGCCCAGAGGACAAGCAAGCCCTGCTTACGTTCCTGAATTCCCTGTAGCAGGTTCGATCGGACAGCCGAAAACTCAGCGCGGGTGCCCCGGGCACCCGCGCGGCGGCTAAACGCAAAAGTGTGAGAAAAGTGACATTTTGGCGACAACTTGGGGTTGCTGCCGGCCTAAACTGCCAGGGATCCGGGTAGTTCATCGGACGCCAGCCGCGAATGAGAGGTATAGGCGGGACTGGTATCAGCCGGAAGCCGGATCGAGCGCGATGCACGAAATCAGTTCCCCAACCCGCGGCGTGCCTAAAATCGGACTCGGCAAGGAGTTCGTCTGGCGGCATCGCTGGCTACCCAGGGCCGCGGCGGCCGCGAGCTGGCTGCTGTTTCTGACCGCATTTTTCTGGCAGAGAAGTGAACCACTGGTCTTGGTGTCGGCAGCAACCGCGCTGTTGTGCTCTTATGCATGGGGGTATTCCGATCGGGCTTTCCGGCTGTTCTTTTCTCCGGCATTGACGCAATTTAAAAGAGAGCAGTACCGAGACGTGTGGGACTCACTGGCGGCAACCCGTGAATTAGCCACCGTGTCCGCGTGCGGAGAGCGCGAAGAAACGGGGGTGCGGAGTTCGGTAGAGAGTTGCGTGCGCAACCTGCGGGAACTTGCCCGCATTACGGCGCAGGACGAAGTCCTGGAGATTGGCTGCGGCGTAGGGAGGGTTGGCCGGGAACTGGCCACGCACTCTAAGAGCTGGACTGGGTGTGACGTCTCGGCCCGAATGCTGGCTTATGCGGAAGAGCGGTTGAAGGGGACGGAGAACACCCGGTTGGTCCGACTGCGGCGCGGGGGGCTGCGCGAGTTCAAGGCGGGAAGCTTCGATGTTGTGTTTGCGACCAATATGCTCTGTCACCTGGATGAAATTGACCGGTGGCGGTATGTGGAAGAGGCATTCCGGGTTTTGCGCCCGGGCGGGAGGCTCTCGATTGATAACGTTGATCTGGAGTCGGACGCCGGCTGGAAGATGTTCACCAACGATGCCCTGAGTTTCGGGGAGATGGAACGCCCGCCGTACATGCCAAGATATTCGACGGCGGCCGAGTTTCTGTCCTATGCCTCGCGGGCGGGATTTGGCGGGGTGACCGCACACAAGCGATCCCCGCTGGTGTTTGTAATTGCCAGAAAAGATTAGGTGCCCTTTCGCGGTCGCGAGGAAGTGACCGAGGCGCGCGGCCGGCCCGGGCCGCTCACGATCGAAAGAGTTTGCAGCTCCTCTCGCATCCGCCTGCCGTATCCCCAGCCCTGACATTCCGCCCGACGAGCGGCCAGACGCAGCGCACAGCCAAAGGCCGGGCGAAGAATCGCTGTGCCACGGTCGGAGAGAGGCGGGCGGAGAAAGCGGGGCCACTTGAAAGTGGCTGCTACGCTTCGAATCAGCGGGAGCTCGTCGGGGCAGTTTTGTCAACGACTACCTGGCCGGATTTCATTACCCAGCGGACTTGGTGGATGGCTGCGTCGATGTTGGAGAGCGGGTCGCCTTCGACGGCGACGAGGTCGGCAGAATAGCCGGGGGCGACGGCGCCAAGTTCCGTGGGATGCCCGAGGAGTTCTGCGGCGTTGGTGGTGGCGGTGCGCAAGGCTTGCTCGGGAGTCATGCCCGCTTTGACGAACCAGCCGAGTTCGCGTGTGTTTTCCCCAAACATGGTGTAGATGGCGTCAGAACCCATGGCGAATTTCACGCCGGCTTTGTGGGCTTTGCGCGCGGTTTCGAGATTGCGTTCGATGAAAGCCTTGGTCTTTTCCTGAAATCCATTCGCGTAACCAATCTTCTGCCAGTTGTCCAGGTAGTAGCGGTTGTGGTCGATGGTTGGGACGTAGAACGTGCCGCGGCGGGCCATTTCCTGGATGGTGGCGTCGTCCATGTCGGTGGCGTGTTCGAGGGAATCGGCGCCGGCGCGGACGGCGTCGCGCGCGCCATCGGGGCCATAGGAATGGATGGCGATTTTTTTGCCGAACTGGTGGGCGGCATCAACGGCGGCTTTGATTTCGTCGTAGGAGTACGTTTGAAATTGCGTGACGTCGTCGTCCGTTCCGGTCGAAGCGTAGAGCTTGATGAGGTCGGCGCCGGCGGCGATTTGCTGGCGGACGGCGCGAAGAACTTCGGGGACTCCATCGGCGATGCCACCCGCGGGAGGATTGAAGCCGGGCTTGTACGGCGTGCTGGTGACGGTGAGTCCGTAGCCGGAGACGAACATGCGCGGGCCGAGCATTTCGCCGCGATTGATGAGGTCGCGCATGGCGATGTCCAAGTATTGATCTGCGCCGAGATCGCGGACGGTCGTGACCCCGGCTTCAAGAGTGCGGAGCGCGCCTTTGCGGGCGAGGAAGAGTTCGACTGCGGGGGGATTGTCGACGAGCTGCTTCAGCATGGGTTTGCCAGGGGTTTCGTCGGTGTACTGCGTCATGTGGGTGTGGACGTCGATCAAGCCGGGGAGACCGGTGAATCTGGAGAGATCAATGATTTGGGCGTGCGGAGGAATGTCGGAGGGGTTGGTGGTGACGGATTTGATCTTGTCGTCTTCGATGAGGACGATGGCGCTCGTCCAGAGCTTACCGCGGGCGTCCCAGAGCTTGCCAAATTTGACGGCTTTGAGGGATTTGGTTGGAGCGGGCGTTTGAGCGAGGGAACTGGTTGCGAGAAGAAGAAGAGAGATGCCGAGCAAGATCCGTGAGGGTTTCATTGAATAGTTTCCTGGGATTTATTTTCCGAACTAGGAGCGAGAGATGTTTCTAGATCATTCGGGGGAAGAATGCAACGGGCAGATTCAGAGGAAAAGTTAAAGAGGATGGCGTTGGCAGGTGGCGAGCGGGATATACTCGACCGCGGCACGGCTTGCGAGGCGAACATGGATTTTCCCAGTTTTGATTTGACGGGACAGGTGGCGCTGGTAACCGGAGCGGCGCGCGGATTGGGGCGCGCGATTTCGTTGGCGCTCGCGCATAAGGGAGCGGACGTGGCGCTGGGATTGCGCGACGTGAAAGCCGACAGCGGAGTGGCGGCGGAGATACGCGCGATGGGACGGCGGGCGCTGGCGCTGCAGATGGATATGACGAGGCTCGAGGAGGTTCACAGGGCGGTGGCAGAAGCGGCGAGAGAGTTTGGCCGGCTGGATATATTAGTGAACAACGCGGGGCTGGGGCCCGAAAATCCGGCTGAAAAAGTTCGCGAGGAAGATTTTGATCTGACGGTTGCCGTGAATCTGAAGGGGACGTTTTTTGCGAGCCAGGCGGCGGGACGCGTGATGATCCGGCAGGGAAGCGGGAAGATCATCAACATGAGTTCGCAGGCAGGGTTCGCGGCTCTGCCTACGGAATCGATCTATTGCATGACCAAGGCGGCGATCGCGCATTTGACGAAATGCCTGGCGGTTGAGTGGGGCAAGCATGGCATTACCGTGAATGCGGTGGCGCCAACGTTTATTCGCACGCCGGGGACGGAGACGGCGCTAGCGGATGCGGCGTTTCGCGCGGACACGATTGAGCGGATCGCCGGATTGCACCGGATTGGCGAGCCGATGGAGGTGGCGGGGGCGGTGGTGTTTTTGGCTTCGCCAGCGGCGGCGTTGATTACCGGGGAGACGATCTTGATTGATGGTGGGTGGACGGCGAGGTAAGAGGGAACGTGGTGGGTGGCCCGTGAGCGGCGCAGAGAAGAGTCGACGTTGCCGGTTCATTGGAGCGGATTGGGTTGAGGTTCTTCGGACATCCTTCTCATCGGATGTCCTCAGAATGACAATTGAAAAATCAAGAACCCCACACGCAAAAACGGCGTGCCGAGGAGCACCCGGGAACGGAGAAGAGGGCGGCATAAAGCCGTCCCTACATCTGATTACTCGAACTGGATGAGGACGATTTCGGGGGCGGTGCAGACGCGCAGGGGTGGCCCCCAGGTGCCGGCGCCGCTGGAGGTGTAGACGAGGAGATCGCCGAAGCGCTTGAGGCCGTACGTGTAGGCGCCGAAGATGCGCGAGGTGAACCAGGTGAAGGGAAAAATCTGGCCGCCGTGGGTGTGACCGGAAAGCTGCAGCGAGATGCCCTGCTTTTCGGCGATTGGCAAGCTGTGCGGGACGTGGGAGAGCAGGACGCTGGCGCGCGAGCGGTCGAGGTCGGCGTTGGCGAGGATGGAGCGGAAGCGCTCGGGATCCGCCGAGTCGTGATAGGGGACGCCCAGGACCTGCAAGCCGTCGAGATTAACGGTTTCGTTGTTGAGGACACGGATGCCGGAATTGCGGATGGCACTGAGATAGCCATTCAAGCCCGAGAACTCGTCGTGATTGCCGGTGACGAAGTAGGAGCCGAACTTCGGAGTGAGTTGGCGCCAGGGAGAAACGAGGCGAGGCGCGTCAACGTGCGTGCCGTCGAACATGTCGCCGCTGATGAAGACGACGTCGGCGCGGAGCTGGCGAAGCTTGGTGACGATGCGGGAGATGAAATTGCGGCCCTTGATGTGGCCGAGATGCGTGTCGGTGACGAGAGCGGCGACGCGTCCGCGCCAGGAGGCGGGAAGGCCGGGAAGTTTCACGGTGACGCGCCTGATGCGGAGAGTGGCGGCGTTGGCGAGGCCGTAGAGTGTGGCGAACAGCGCGAGACCAAAGAAAAAGTTCGCGATCCCGGATTGGCTGAAGGGCAGATTGAAAACAATCGTGATGCCTACCGCAATCCACGCCAGGCATGCGGCCGCGAAAGCAAAATTCACGAAGCCGAGCCAGATGCTGGCGAGGCGGTAGTAGGTGCGCACGGGGCGATTGAAGAAGCGATGGGCGAGCAGAGAAGAGGCCAGGAAGCTGACAGAGAGTATCGTGAAAGAGATCTGGAGAATGAAAAGCCATGGCTGGCGCGGCGCGCCAGAGAGGGCGATCCAGGTTTCGTAGATGAGAAGATGGACCAGGAGAAGAATGGACTGAATGATAGAAACGGCTACGGCGATTCGAGAACTCAAGCGCGGACTCCCTGCCGGCTGACCGGTTGCCGGCCTATGGTGATTGGATGTGCCGGGAGGCGAGTTGGGTATTTGGGGAGGTGGCCAGCGACAAGCGGCCGGTGGGGGACGGCAATCAAGGGATGACTATTGAGCGATGTAGGATCCCTGAATTGCGCTCGATCCTAGGTCTTCTTCCGGTTCTTCTTTTCCGGCTGTTTCCGAATCAGTGTCCAGTATTCCTCGCGGACATCTTCGTCGATCGGAGCTGGGCGTGGCCCGTATAGGCCGTCCTCGCCATTCTTTTTCGGACCGGATATCCAGTATTTTTCCTTCGTGTCCACGTCGTAGTAATTCGCTTTGAAGCCTGCTCCTTTTAGACTTCGAAATGTCTTCCCTTTGTAATAGAGACTCCTCGCAGTCTTGGAAAATGTGACGCGTCCGATTTGGGCTGGGCCCGTAAAACCCTGCAGGCCTGGAGGACCGGCAGACTTGTTCTCGACATACATGATTCGGGTGGCGTGCATGGGTTAATTCTAGGCGGAAATCGGCGAGTGGAAAACAGCACAATTTGTGTCAGCACCGAGAGCGGCATGCCTTTGGAAGGCGGGCCCTAGAAGGAAAGAGGAACCTGAAAACACGCGCTGAAGCCTGAGCTACCGGGGCCACCTGAAGGTGGCAGTTACTAGTGCGAAGACTACTCCATGCGGTAGTTGGGGGCTTCTTTGGTGATGACTACGTCGTGAACGTGGGATTCGCGGAGGCCGGCGGCGGTGATCCGCACGAATTTGCTCTTTTCGGCGAGTTCCTTGAGGGTGCGCGCGCCGACGTAGCCCATGCCGCTTTTGAGGCCGCCGACGAGCTGGTCGGTGAGGCCGCCGAGCGGACCTTTGTATGCGACGCGGCCCTCGACGCCTTCCGGGACGGACTTGCCGCTTTCGGTGGAATCCTGAACGACGGAGTAGCGGTCCGACCCTGCGTTCATGGCACCGGTGGAGCCCATGCCGCGATAGGACTTGAAGGTGCGGCCCTGATAGAGAATCGTTTCGCCGGGGGCTTCTTCCGTGCCGGCAAAGAGGCTGCCGATCATGACGCAAGAGGCCCCGGCGGCGAGGGCCTTGGTGATGTCGCCGGAATATTTGATGCCGCCGTCGGCAATGATCGGAACGTCGGTGCCTTTCGCGGCCCGGGAGGCTTCAACGATCGCGGTGATTTGCGGAACGCCTGCGCCGGTGACGATGCGCGTGGTACAGATGGAGCCGGGGCCGATGCCGACTTTCAGGCCATCAATGCCGAGGGCGATGAGATCCTTTGCGGCTTCGAAAGTGGCGACGTTGCCGGCGACGATTTGCAATTCGGGCAGGCGGTGGCGGATGGCCTTGATGGCTTCCATGACGCGTTCGGTGTGGCCGTGAGCGGTGTCAATGGCGAGAACGTCGGCTTTGGCCTTGGCCATTTCGACGGCGCGTTCGAGAAAATCTCCAGTGGCGCCGACGGCGGCGCCGACGGTCAGGCGGCCGTGGTCGTCTTTTGCGGCGCGGGGGTATTCGAGTTTTTTCTGGATGTCTTTTACGGTGATGAGGCCCTTGAGGTTGAAGTCTTGATCAACTACGAGAAGTTTTTCGATGCGATGCTTCTGGAGGATTTTTTCGGCTTCTTCGAGGGTGGTACCGACGGGAACGGTGACGAGATTGTCTTTGGTCATCACCTGGCCGACGAGTTGAGTGTGATTCTTTTCAAAGCGAAGGTCGCGGTTGGTGAGGATGCCGGTGAGGCGCGTGCCGCGCGTGACAGGGAGGCCGGAGATGCGGTACTTGGTCATGATTTCCAGTGCCTGGCGGAGTGTGATGTCGGGAGAGATGGTGACGGGGTCGACGATCATGCCGGATTCGGAGCGCTTGACGCGGTCGACTTCCTCGAATTGGCGGTCGATGGGGAGATTGCGGTGGATGATGCCGATGCCGCCCTGGCGGGCGATGCCGATGGCTAGGCGCGATTCGGTGACGGTGTCCATGGCGGCGGAGGCGAGGGGGATGTTGAGGGCGAGCTTGCGGGTGAATTTCGTGGTGGGGTCGACTTCGGTCGGCAGGATGGAGGATTTACCGGGGAGGAGGAGGACGTCGTCGAAGGTAAGAGCTTCGGGTATGGGACCATCAATCATGGGCGCCTCTTGTATTTGAATTTGTTGCGGGACGGCCAGCGCGTGGGAGAGAGAGGGCTGGCGGCCAGAAACAGCGCAGCCCAGCGGGTGGCCACTGGGCTGGAGGATGAGTTCAACAGATCAGAAAATTGCGTCACGGTGAAACTTCTATTTTAGGGGTGGAGGGGCCTTCGGTCAAGTAAGGCCGAAAGCGCGGATTTTCGTTCAATTTTTGGCGGTTGCATGCACTCTGGTGGAGACGTCCTGGAGGTAGCGCTCAAGTCGCTCGTTCTGGGCGGGGTCGGAGGATTTTACAATCATGGTGGCGAGGATAGGCTCGAGGAAGCGGTTGTATTTGGCGAGAGTGAGCTGATCGTTCAAGGCAAAGGCGGATTCGACGGCTCGCTCGGTGGCGGGAGTGACGAGTTCGAGGCGGCCGACGAAGACGCGGGTGGTTCTGGCTGGCGCAGGCGTAATGCGGAGCGGCAGAACGGAATCGATGAAATGGCGGGGAACGATGTAGATGAGGCGGGAGCCTTCCTCGAACCAGGAATTTTTCCAGGTTTCGATCATCGCGTGGGCTTCATCGGGGGAAAGGCCCTGGGAAATCAAAACGCCTTCAAGAGCGGTCGAAAGGGAATCGAGCGAGGCGGAGAGTTCCGGCGGGGCGTAGGCGGCCTGACCGTTCAGGGGGCCGAGCATGCGGTAGCCGAGTTGCGCGCCGCGGCGCTCGAAGAGAATGGCGGCGGGAATCTCATCGGCGAATTGATTTTGCAGATGGATGGTGGAATCGGCGGCGACGGTAGCCTCAATGGGAACGGCGAAGGCGGCGACGCCGCGGTAGAAGAGGAATTTTTCGCGCTGCGGGCCGGAGGGAGTTTCGACGGAGAGCGGAGCCGAGGAAGTGGTGCGCGCGGCGAAGTAGTGATGATCGGAATGGTCGGACGGGAAATCGGCGGAGCCCTGCGGATCGATGCTGACGGAGTTCCAGGAGATGGCGCCGGCAGATCTCATGTTGAAGAGGGAGTAATCGCGATTGGTAAGGGCAGGATTCAGGGAATCTGCGTGCGGATACCATTCCGTGATGAGGCCTTTGGCGAAGCTGACGTTGACGGAGACGGTGGTCGCACGCGGGGAATAGAAATACAGGACGGGGGTTTCCATGCGCACGGTGCCGCGCAGGCCGCCTTTGAAGGCTACCTCGCGAAAATGCTCGACGAAGGAAGGGAGGTCAGTGGAGCCGGTCAGGGGAAGCCAGCCCATGGAGCTGCCGTCGGGGCCGGCAATGGAGGTGAAGGTGCCCCATTCGTGGGCGGTGAGGTCGTTCTCGGTGAGTTGTTTTGCGCTTGCGAGGAACAGCGAGAAGGAGATTGCGAAGAAAATAACGATGGCGAGAACGGGGCGGGAACTGCGATTAGGTTTCATGGGAGTTGCTCCTTCCGGGCGGTCGGGGCGTTCCATGGAGAAGACGCGTGAAAAGGAGTGAGTGTTAACGGGGGTTGGAAATGGCGCGACCCGGCATGAATGCAAAGTTGGGGTCCCGCGGCCCGGCAAACTGCGCCGGACCTCAGGATGAGAGGCCTTTTTTGGTTCGTGAGTATTGAATGGCGACCAACGGCCAACCACGGTCGGCCGGCCCTCGAAAATGATTTAGGGCGTGTTTTTTAGAGAAGATTGTTTCTTCTGGAGCAATTGTTGGGAGTTGGGAGACGGTTCTGGAGAGCCAGGCTGTTCCCAGAATCGCCAGAGGGAAATCTCGCCGAGGCCGAGAGAGTTCCACCAGAGGTCGAGCATGGACTGATCGAGATTGAGGATTCCGTCACGAGTGACGCCTTCCGGAGGAGGAACGAGGGTGGCGAAACGCGCGTAAACCTGGGGGCGCTCGGCGCCGGTGGTGCGGGAGAGAAGATGCCAGAGGGACAAGGCATCCTGGGCGCGCGCTTCAGAAAGGATGCTGGCGAGCGCGGCGCTTCTGGCGGGCGAATCGGGTGCGCTCGAATCGAATTGCGAGATGGCCTGGCGGAAAGCGGGCGTGGCGGCCTCGAAATAGGGAATGCCAGGGCCGAGTTCGGGGCGCGTGGAGCACATGGCGCCGGCGGGGATGAAGGAGTCGCGCCCCTTGAGATGAAAGCCGACCCACCCGAGCGTGGTGCGAATGGTGCCGGAACCATCGGACGCGACCTGAAGTGTGTAGGCGCAACCGAGGTCGATGGCCACGGCCGAAGGCGTGTCCACGACGAACGTGCCGGGAGGAGCCCAGATGGCGGCGTGAATGGTGCCGACGTCGAGTTGAATGCGCTTGCGATTTCTGTCGGTCTGCACAAGGCGCACACGGGAATTGGGTTCAATGCGGATTTCGCCGAGATCGGCTTCAGAGAGGGACGCGCGCGAGTCGCCGTTGGTCGTGATCGTCTGGCCCACATGAAGCTTCGCGGGCGTTTGGCCGGGGGCGATTTGTTTCGTGCCGATTTGCGGCGCACCTTGAAGATTGGCGACATCCCACGAGGGGCCGGTATCGGTTGCATGTTGTGGTCGCAGGGAAAAAAACAGGCCGAGGCCGAGCGCCAGAAGAATTGCCGCTGCGGCCGCGAGGCGGGCCAGCGAGGGCATCTGGACCAGCAAGCCGCGAAGTTTGCCGGGCGAGACGGGCAGTCGGGCGGGCACAACAAGTGCGCTCTCGACGTGGCGAAAATCGCCGAGGAGCGATTCGAGGCGCTGGATTTCCGGATCAGGCGCGCCCGAGGCGTCCCAGAGATAGCTTTCGTCCATCATTTTTTCTTTTTCAGGATCGGTTTGGTTGGTGTTCATAGCGCACCCCCAGTGGGTGGCAAAGCCTTGCGGCCAAGAAGTTCGCGGAGTTGCAGCATGCCGCGGTGAAGATTGACGCGAACGGAGCCGTGGGTGAGACCGGTGCGGGAGGCGATTTCGGGGCCGGTCATGCCTTCGACGAGGCGAAGAATGAGGGGTTCGCGGTAAGCATCGGGTAACGAGCGGATGGCGTCGAGCACCGCGTGCGCCTCGGCGCTCGACTGGGAGGCGTGACGCACGGAAGGAGTGAGCGTTTCGGTTTGTGCGGAGGCCGATTCTTCGTCGAGTTCGTCGCTCGGTTTGACGCGGCGGTGAAAATCGGTGGCGCGGTTGCGGGCGATGGAGGCGAGCCATCCGGGGAAGCGAGAGACGTCGCGGAGAGTGCTGAGGTGCGGCAGGGCATGGAGGAAGACGTCGTGAACGAGATCGTCGACGTCGGAGAATGGTACGCGGGCGAGGAGAATGCCGTGAACCATTCTGGAGTAGCGGGCGTAGAGCAGGCCGAATGCGGCGCGATCACCTCGCTGGGCGGCGCGAACAAGGGCGTCGTCCGTGCCGGCGGTTTCCTGAGGCTGGTTCACGGCCGGTGGACCGGAGCGGGGAGAGCGAATTTCTGAAAGTGCAGCCACGTTGGGTCGATGGAGATCGGGAGCATCTCTCCTCGGTAGACGCAGAGAGACCCCCGGATGTTAACAGTCCAGAGAGGGTGGTTCGCTCTGAGGCCTGCAGCTTCTCTCAGGCAGGACCCTTCCGGTCGTGCTATTTCAGGCCACAAACTTTGCGAATGGCCGCGGTTTCCCACAAACCAACGCCAGGCTTGACCTTATCCGGTGCCATGATGGAATTGTCGATAGCTCCGACGAGCAGACTCCCATCCGGGCTAAGCGCGCCACTTTCGCTGTACAGAATCGTTGAGGCACATGTTTTCCCTGTTTGGAAATCCCAGGCCCAAACTCTGCCGTCACTATGCCCGAAGACAATGCCCGAACGAGGTTCCACGGAGGCAAACGTACCTGCGCCAAAGTTGACTCGCGGAAGTCTTCTGCTCCGGGGATTCCGGAGCAGTTCGCCCGTGCCCAGGCGCGCAGCGAAGAAACTATCCTCTTGGGTACCGTCGCCGAAGATGTAGATGTCCAGTTCCGGAGCCAATGCGAGCGGAATTGGATATTTGGTGAGCTTCGGAAGGGTCTTTTGCTGTTGCCAATCGTTCAAGTCCCTCAGAACCATCGCGGTCTTGCTCACCGTCATCAGCGTTTTTCCGTCGGTAGAGAAAACTGGCGCCCATTCGCCGGATAGCTCTTGTGTATGCTTGCCGGTTGTAATGTCCAGTACATAGACGGAGTTATTCTCGGAAACTACCAAGGAGGAAGCATCCAGGCTAAAGAGGAGTTTTTGCGCCCCAGAGTTTCCAATGCGAAGATCGTTCAGAAGTTTGCCGTCGGGCAGATGCCAAACCTTTATATTTGGGTCCATGTTTGAACCGGATGTGGCAAGCAATTGGCCGTCAGCAGATAGGGCGACTGAACGGACAATACTCTGCCCGGTGTCCAGTGCGCAGACAAATGACCGTCGAGTGACATCCCATACGACGACGCGGCCGAAGTCTTTTCCTGCCGCAAGGAATTTTCCGTCCCCGCTAAAAGCAAGCACGTTGATGGTTGAGGGCGTTCCCACCCCGGATTGGATGACGAGTTGGTTCCCGTGCAGTTCGACTCCGCTCTTCGGCTCCTTATGTTTTCCGTCGTAGAGAATCAATTTGGGTGGAGGAATGACACTCTGACCATATGAAGATGGGGCGCCAATTGTCACCAGCAAGGAAAAGACAAACACATTTAGCGACAATCGGTTGGTGGCCATTACGGCAGCTTAGGTCGCCCTCTGTTCGCATGTCAACGCTGGGCGAGCAGGCGACCCAGCGTGCAGGCAGAGGGAGCCATAAGAACTGATAAAATCAGGACATGGGAACTGAGATTCGGAACTTTGAGCCACATGAGTGGCTGCGGAACGCGCACCTGCAGACGATGGCGGGGGCGTTCTTGCGGCGGAAGTTTGCGCTGCCGGAGGGGGAGGAGCGGTTGTTCCGCGTGGATGCGGAGACGCAGCTGAAGGGGATCTGCCATTGGCAGCGAGCGATGGCTGGAGGCGATTGCCGGCGGGATTTGCCGGTGGTTGTGATTGTGCATGGCCTCGAAGGGTCGTGCGATTCGAATTATGTGCGGGGGATTGCAGACAAGGCCTGGGCGCGGGGATTTCATGCGCTGCGGATGAATCAGCGGAACTGCGGGGGGACAGAGCGCCTGACGCCAACGTTATATAACAGCGGGTTGAGCGGGGATTACCGCGCGATTCTTTTGGAATTGATGGCCGAGGGATTTACGCAAATTTACTTTGCCGGATATTCGATGGGCGGAAATCTGGTGACCAAGATGGCGGGGGAGTGGGGAGCGGCGCCGCCCGCGGAATTGCGCGGGGTGTGCGCGGTGTGCCCGGCGCTGGATTTGTCGGCTTGCGCGGATGCGCTGGAGGAGACGGAGAATTATTTCTACCAGCGGCATTTCGTGAAGGGATTGATGACGCGATATCAGAGGAAGGCGGAGCTTTTTCCGGAGCGATATTCGCGAAACGGGTTTGCGGCGATACGGACGGTGCGGGAGTTTGATGATGCGATTACGGCGCCGCAGTTCGGCTACAGGGATGCGGAGGACTATTACGAGCACGCGGGGGCGAAGAGGGTGGTCGGGCAGGTGAGCGTGCCGATGCTGATGATTACGGCGATGGATGATCCGTTTGTGCCGTATGAGGCGTTTTTGCGGACGGACGTGGAGAAGAATGCGCGGGTGAGGTTTGTTGCGCCGGCGCGCGGCGGGCATTGCGGGTTTATTTCGCGGTGGGAGGGTGCGGAGAGATTTTGGGTGGAGGAGAGAGTGGTGGAGTTTGTGGAAGAGAGAAGTAAGGAAGTAACGAACTAACTCTGTAGAGAAAAACCAAGAGACACGAACGCAGAGAGGCAGAGGTCGGGGCGAGTTGAGCGGTTGGGTTCGGGTGGTAAACGCGGAAGCCTTGCCTCCGCACTCAAGAAGCTAGCCCAATGGTTTTTCGAGGGAGACTTGGAAGCCGGGAGTCAGGAGTTGGGCCGGGCCTTCGGAGGTGATGGCCATCACGTCTTCGCAGCGGACGCCAAATTCGTTGGGGAGGTAGATGCCGGGCTCGTTCGAGAAGGTCATGCCGGGATCGAGGACGGTTTTGCTCCCGTGGACGAGATAAGGATGTTCGTGGATGTCGAGGCCGATGCCATGGCCGAGGCGGTGCGCGAAGAATTTGTACCCGGGGCCGTAGCCGGCTGAAGTGACGACAGCGCGAGCGGCGTCATCCACGGAGCCGGAAAATTTTCCTGCGCGGGCGGCATCAAGGGCCGCGTCCTGGGCTTTGCGGACAGTTTCAAACGCGCGCTGGATTCCTTCGCTGGGCTTGCCGAAAATCCCGGTGCGCGTGACGTCGGAGCAGTAGCCTTCGACCGTGCAGCCATCATCAATCAACACAACGTCGCCTTCTTTCAGCTTGCGCGGCTGTTTGCTGCCGTGCGGCAGGGCCGCCGATGAGCCGAACAGCACCAGTGCGTCTCCGCGCAGGCGCATCTTCGCGTAGCCGGCCGAGACCAGGTCGCTGACCTCTTCCTGCGTCATTCCTTCTTTCAATTTTGCAAAAACCGCGCGGTAGACGTCGCAGGTGGCTTCCGAGGCGAGGCGCATAAGGTCGAGTTCGTGCGCGGATTTTACGGCCCGGCAGGCGATCGTGACGGGATCGGCGGAGACGAGATCGTAGGCGGGCGCGGCGGTGCGGAAATGATCGAAGAAGGTGAAGGGGAGGCGCTCTTCGATGCCGATGCGGCCGGTGCGCAGGCCGCGGTCGGCGAGCGAGGTGGCGATTAGCCGGGAGGGGCTTTCGTCTTCCTGCCAGGCGCGGACTTCGGCGGAGTAAAGGAGGGATTCGCGCATGCGGGATTCTTCAAAGGCGGGAGTGATGAGGATTGGCTCTCCGGTCGGCGGAATGATGAGGGCGAGGAGGCGTTCGCTTGGCCACCATCGGATGCCGGTGAAATAGTAGAGGGAAGTGCCGGGGCCGATGAGGAGAGCGTCAAAGGCGGGACTGGATTGGGCCATCAGAGATTGCGCGCGCAGGAGGCGGGAGTGGAATTCGTCGGCGGTGATCGGGTGGACGCGGTCGCCGAGCGGCTTGAGGGTGGAGAAGGCGGGAGGATTTTGCGTCTGCGGAAGCGGAGAAGCGAAAGCGACGGCGGACGCTGCGGCGGTGGAATGGAGGAACTTGCGGCGAGAGATGGCTGTCATGGAGTAAAAGGATGAGAGAAGAGAAAGAAGAAGTAAAGGGGTAAGGATGTAGGCGCACAACCCAACCGCCCAAACTTCAGTTAGAGCACACTGCCTCTCCTACGAGCGGGAGCTTCGCTCCCGCACTCAAAAAAAAGCCCCGAGGCTTGGGCCTCGGGGCTTGAGAAGTCGCCTGGCGATCGAAAGCAGGAATTATTGTTGGGGTGGTTGGTCGGTGCTGCCTGGTTGGGATTGTTGAGGCGCGTCCGCGGGTGGATCGGATTGCTGCGGCGCGGGAGCGGACTGGCTTGGGTAGGAAGATTTTCTGGGGAAGTAGGTGACGTTGACAGGATCGTGCAGTGTGAAATCGAGGCGAGTTTCGGACGCGATTTTCACCTTTTGGCCGTGAGTGAGGGCCTGAACAGCGGTGCCGGTGCCCGCGCCCGCGCCTGCACCGATGGCGGCGCCTTTGCCGCCTCCGGCGAGGCCGCCGATGATGGCGCCAAGCACGGCGCCTCCACCGATGACTTCGGCGGAACGCTTGCCGCGGGAGCCGCCCTTTTCCTGCACATCGCTGCTGGCGATCTGATAGCTCCTGCCCTGATAGGTGAAGCTGTCGAGCGAAACGGTGAGTTCGCTGCGACCTTTGAATTTTCCGGCGGAGCTGGCGTCAATGAGCTTGAGATTTACGTTGAGACCTTTGGGGATGACGACGCGATCGCCGACGACAACGGGCGCGTCCAGAGAAGCGCGAAAGGACTGGCCGGTGCGATTGACGCTGGAGTCGATGGAATCGATGGTGCGCACGGTGACGATGGTGCCTTCCGGAATCGTGACGGTGATGGGCTGCGGCGGAGGTGGTGGAGGAGGCGGCGCGGGGGCGGACGGTTTTTCTGGCGCTGGATCATGAAGAGGCCCCGGACTGGGCGCCGAATCCTGAGCGGGCGCGGGGGCTGGAGCCGGTGCCGGAGCGGGCGCGGGTGCAGCAGGCTTGCCGGGAGTTCGTGCGGGCTTCGCGGGCCGCGCTGGCCTCAGAGGGCGCGCCGGAGGAGCGAGGTTTTCCGCCGTGGTCGCCGCCGGCGGAGCCATCGTGGTTTGATCAACGACGGTTTTCACGCCGGGCGTAGTGGCGGCGATGTGTTGCGCAGCAAAGCGGGCCGCGTCATCGGGCACCTGGCCGGACAGAGTGACGATGCCGTCCTTGGCCGTGACGTCAACGGAGGCGGATTTCAGAAGCGGCTCGGAGTACAGCTTGGCTTTGATGCTGGTAGCGACGGCGTCGTCGCTGGGCTTGTTGCAAGCGAAAGCAAAGAGCAGTGAAAGAGAAAAAGTGAAGAGAGCTAACTTTCGGCGAAGCATAGTGCCTCCGTTATTTTTGAGACGCAAGACCGGGGACAATTGGTTGCGCGCTTCTACCGGGACTCTGGCAAATGTGCCTGTGGGACCTTTGATGCGCCCGGCGTCCAATTGTTCCAGCAAATCTAACGCGGAGTGAAGAAGGAACGCAAACCGAGGAAGCGCGTTAACGGGATCACGCAATTTGGGTAGTTGAAAGGCGGTGATGCCATCCGGACGCTCTACGATTCATGCTCCGCCTACTGCCAACGCTCTTTCTCGGGAAGCACCGGGCGTCACATGCTCGGTGTCGAACGCCTGAAAATGAGCAGAGCGCCTTGCCTAAGCCGAGTCTTTCTGGTGACTGGGATCAAGGGCTTAGATCGACCGAAAGCCTAGCGTTCCGAGTCCAGGAAGGCGAAGCTCATGGGGAACCTCACTCTCCCGCCCCTCTCCGGAGGGTCGGGCTGCTCACAGAAATCGATTTCAAAAGGTACCGGGGCAAAGATCCGACCGCCCGAAAAATACCGCCGGGGGCGGCGAGTCGACTGGAGAGAAATGGTGGAGCTGAGCCATGGCAGACGGATGGATTTTCGGCAGAAGATCTCCGCAATTTCGGAGGGGATACGGATAAACATAGAGAAACTACTCGACAGGCCACAAGGTCAGCTGGAAGCGATTTGCAATACATTGAAAAAAAGGTAGTTATCTTGGAAACAGGAATTGAAAAGAAATCGCGAATGGAAAATTGATTGCACTTCCTCCCGCCAGCACATTGTGTCGCCGGTGATTTCTCAGCGGGTGGGAAATGACTCCAAGCGGCAGGAAATTCTTCTAAAACTCAGTTGAGCAGCTCGAAACCGAACTGAAGATGGATCCGCCCATATTCAGCAGTCGGGCCACGAGAAGGATCCTAGTTGTTTCAAGGAGGAAGCATGGACTTCCGCAGGATGACAAGGGTGTATTGGGTGATTTGGGCGGCAATGGCGCTGCTAGCCGTGCTTGGTTGGCCTCTAACGTCTCACGCTCAAAATGCTACCATCAGTGGGAGCGTAACGGATCCCAGCCACTCTCCCGTTACCTCCGTTGCCGTAACCGCCCGCAATACGGAAACCAATTCTGTGCATTCTGACGTCACCAATGAAGACGGCATCTACCGGCTCGTCGAACTTCCCGCAGGTACGTATGTCCTCACGTTTGAAAAGTCGGGTTTCAAGGTGGCCAAGTTTGCCGGAGTCGCGCTGACTGTCGGCCAAATCTTGACCGTGGATGCGAGTCTGGAGATCGGTTCCGTCTCGGCGACCGTGGAGGTCGAAGCTTCCATTGTGCCTCCGATCGAACTTGAGAATGCTCAGATCAGCAACTTGGTAGACGCAAAGAGAATCACCGAGCTACCGCTCCTCGTGCGCGACCCTTACTCTCTGGTCCTCCTGAGCCCCGGCGTGGTCCAGAGCAACAGCAGTCTCGGTGGTTTCTCCGTGAACGGGCAAAGCGAGCGCAGCAACAATTTCCTGCTCGATGGAGTGGATAACAACGACACCGAGGTTCCGGGCATCCCGAGCGGCTTGAATGCCCTGAACCCTGACTCGACGCAAGAATTCCGTGTCATCACCAACAATTTCCTGCCGGAGTATGGCCGCAGTTACGGAGCGGTAGTCGAAGCCATTACCAAGAGTGGTACCAACCAGATTCACGGCACCGCTTACGAATTTGGCCGCTATAACGCCCTGGGCGCTCGCGACTTTTTCAATCCCGCGACGGGACCCAACGGCGGCCCACAAAATCCTTACATCCGCAATGACTTTGGGGCATCAGCCGGCGGTCCCATCAGGAAGGACAAAACTTTCTGGTTCGGGAATTATGAAGGTCAGCGGTATGTGACCAGCGTTACCAACTTCAGCACTGTGCCTACAGCCGCTTTTAAAACGGGAAAATTCACCATTACTCAAGACCAGAACGGAAACCCGATCACTCCCGTCAATGTGGATGTCAGTCAGCCGAATTCATCAAACAACGCTCAGGGGCTGCCGCTCGACCCCAATATTCAGAAGATTCTGGCCTTATATCCGAATCCCAACGGGCCGCCCGTAAACGATATCAGCGGAACTCTGTTTTTTCCGAGCGCGTCCCGCCAGCGCGTGGACGACTTCACGATCAAAGTGGACCATAACATCAACGCAAAGAACCTGTTGTTCGTTCGCTACTCTTTCAACCGCTTTACCGACCCCAACCCCTTCCACGACGATTTCCTGCCCGGCGGTTTGGGAGCCGTCAACACCTACCAGAGAACACAAGGCGCGGCCATCGGCCTGACCACGACCTTCCGAAGCAATCTCGTGAATGAATTCCGATTTGGAGCCAACCGGACCAATCTCCAGTTCAACTGCACCGGAACCAGTGTTTTCGACAGCTTTGGCAACCTGGATTCGGTCGGCCGTGGGCCCGACTATCTCCTTCCCGGCATCTCTGGATTCGGCTGCCTCAACTTGGGAGATTCCGACGGACAAGCCCGATTCACCGGCACCTACCAGACCATTGATGGCATCAGCTGGACGCGCGGCAAGCACGCTTTCAAGTTCGGAGGAGAATTCCGAGCCGTTTACTCCAACTCCTTCGACGATTTCAACACCCGTCAATCGCTGGACTTTTCGGCGTTCTCAAACTTCGGTGTCCCGGCAATTTCTACTGGCAATGCGGCCGTCGACTCCAACACCGCGATCCAGAATCAGACTCTAGGTCTGCTGGGCTTCGTCGATTCGCAGTCGGAATCCCAGTTCTTCAATTTTAAAGGCATACGGTCGGCCCAGGATATCCGTGGTTTCCGCCAGCGCGAATGGGGCGCTTATGCCCAGGACACCTGGAAACTCCTGTCGAATGTGACCCTGTCCCTTGGTCTGCGTTGGGAGTATTTCGGCGTGCCATTTGAAGTCAACAACAACCTGTCCAACCTCTTCGCTGACCCGAGCGGACCGGCGCCGTTTACCTTTACCCGCGTCGGACCCGGCACGGGCAAGACTCTCTACGCCAATCAGTTCGACAACTTCGAGCCTCGCCTCGGCATTGCATGGGATCCCTTCAAGGACGGCAAGACGTCCGTGCGTGCGGGCTACGGTATCTTTCACGACCGCGTCTTTGGCAACCTCGTCGGAAACGCCAAGGGGAACCCGCCGTTCCAACAGTCATTCTCACAAAGCCCGTTCGCTCAGACTACGGCTCTGACGACACCGACGACCGTGCCAACTTCTCCGGTGGTGACCGACATCGACCCCAACACGTTTGTGGGCGGCCAGATTTTCCCCACTCTTTTCGATCCGAATTTTAAGACTCCCTACAGCCAGAACTGGAATGTCGGCATACAGCGCCAGTTGACCAGTTCGACGACCCTGGAAGTCAACTACGTCGGCGTCAAAGGTACCCGTCTTTTCCGCGTGGTGGACGGCAATCCGCCCCAGCCGGCTCTTCTCGCCAAACTGCTCGCCTTTTGTGTCCCGGGTAATGCCTTCGGATGTTCAACCAGCACTCTCACCTTCGCCAATCTTTGGCTCGGTGCGGAATTTGGCGCGCTACCCTTCGATGCCGTCAACAATAACGCCTTCGAGTCGCCCTTCTCCACTCCGGGAGCCTCACTGAACAAGTCCATTGGCAACTCCACATATAACGGACTGCAGGTGAACCTTCAGAGGCGCATCAGCAAGGGTTTCCAGATCCAAGGTGCTTACACCTTCTCTCATTCCATTGACGACGTGAACGATCCCCTGGTTGCTGCTGCCGGGAACCGAAGCTTCCCTCGCAACTCCTTCGATCTTCGGGCGGAGCGCGGAAATTCCGATTTCGACATCCGCCATCGCGGGGTGGTCAATTTCATCTACGAACCGAATCTCGGCAAGGGCCGCGGTCATCTGAGTCAGGGTTTTGTTGGCCGCGTTCTGGAAGGCTGGTCGATCACCGGCGTGGTAAGCGCAGAAACGGGCCTTCCCTTCGACATCTTTGGCAATCGCGACAGCAACCACACCGGACTGTCTGCCAGGGCCACCATCATCGGCAATCCCTCTCAACCCGCGGGCGCGGACAAGACATTTACCGGGCCGGTTCTCAGCGCATTTGAGCTGACACCTTACGATCAGCAGCCAAACCTCGGGAAGAATGCCTTCTACGGTCCGAACCAAGTCAATGTGGACTCGTCCCTGCTAAAAGACACATCCATCACCGAACGCCTCAAATTGCAATTGCGATTCGAGTTCTATAATCTCTTTAACCACACGCAATTCGGACAGCCCGGCAACGCCATCGCGGCTCCCGGCACTTTTGGCCTGTCTACTTCGACCGTGACCAGGCCCGACGGCACCACCAGCGCCCGGCAAATTCAGGTCGCGGCCAAATTGATCTTTTAGGCAGCTCCCAATTCACACAAGGCCCTGGAGTTGATCTCCCGGGCCTTTTTTTCTTTCCCGAACGCTACTGGAAACTGGCAGCCAACTCTCGCCAGTGGTTGGCGTTCGATTCGTGCTGTCTGGAAATTCGCTACCACGGACAGCTTTACGTTTTCACTTCCGCCGTCACGGTTGAAAAAGCGCTCACAAGGGGAACGCAGCGCGGCGCCGGGATTATTCCGAGCGGATGGCGAGGATTTGCTTGCCCTGGATTTTGATTTCCACGCCGAACGGGGGGCGAATGTCGCTGCCCTGGACAATGCCGCCGCGCATCCAGATGTCGCCGGGAAGATTGGAAGTCTTCAGAGGATCGTATAGAGTGCGGCTGCAGGGGTTGCCGACGAGGGGATGATTCGCGCGGGGGAAGCCGTAGTCGTCGTGCAACCTGCGCAGGTCGGCGACGTATTCGAGCTGGCAGGAGCCGTACGGAGCTTTGCGGGAGAACGCCCAGTAACCCGTGGGAAGGGTTGCGGAGCCGGAGGGCAGCCGCACAATGGTCGCGGGAATATTTTCACCGGTCAGGCGATCACGCAGGAAGAAATCGGCGGAGGCCCAGGGCTTGGAAAGCTCGGAGACATTGGCCACGATCGGGTCATTTTCGGTGGCATGGGGCAGCAGGGTGGCGGGATCCGGGGGCGGGGGAGGAATTTCAAGTTGGGGAGCCTGCTCGGCGCGAGCCGGTTCGACGGGTTTCGATCGAGATAGCCAACGGACAGCAAACAGGAGGATGATGCCAATAACCACGAGGCCGATCACCAGCGGCAGCATGGGATTCGGAGCTGGGCGGCGGGGACCGCCGACGCCCGGAATCTGGGGCATCTCTGCTTTCAAATGAGCCGGGGTTTGGTAATCTGCCATTTTCTTAGTGGGCCTTCAAGAGCCCAAGTAGCCCAGGAAGGGAGCCGGGATGGGCACAAGCCGAACAGGCCAAGACAGATTGTACTGATGAGGCGGGCAGAAGAGCAACCCAAGAGGGCAACAGCAGAGGAATGTACCGGAAATGATACTTATATTAGTCAGATGGCGACACGAGACACGGGAAAGCTTGTTTCCTGTCCGGAGGCAGCCTAGTGTAGGAGTAAGGTTCCACTGAGGGAAATTCGCAAGAATGGCTGGAGATACTCGACAGTCGGCTCGCGCGTTTGTTCGCAGCTTGAACATTCTGCTGAAATTTGCCCGCTTGTATGAATTCGGGCACGTGCGGACAATGGCCCAGTTTGAAACGGCGTGGAAAGAATTGCACGCTGCGCTGCAAGAAAGCCGCGACACAGGAGTGCTGCTCGGTGCTTCGGGGAATCAGATCCTGCTCGACGGAGTCCCGCTCGGAGCGGCGGCGGCGGAAAAAAGTTTCGCGGTACTTCTGACTACCTCTGGAATTGCGAGCATCCACTTCGCACCCAATCTTACTCAACCGCAATTCGCGCGATTTGTGCGCGCCTTTCCGAGCGGGAACGCCAAGCCAAGTTCACTGGCCGAACAATTGAAGACTGCGATGGCCGGCGACCCGAGCATCCGCATCAATGAAATTCGATTCGTAGCGGAAGATGGATCGATCGCGGGAATAAAGGTTGCGGCGCAACTGACTTCCAAGGTCTTGGGGGCGCAGGGTGATAAATTCCGCGAAATTTTTGAGGACCCGCAGAAATTGCTGCAACTGATTCTGGCAGCGGAGAGCAATCGTGGAGGAAGCGGCGGGGGCGGAGGGGGACTAGGTTTTGGCCCCGGGGGCGGAGGCGGCGGCACGGGCGGCAGCGGCTCGGCAAGTTGGAGCGGCGGCACGGGCGGTACCGGAAACTTATGGGAAGCCGGAAAGCCTGGCACAGCAACTGGTAGCGGTCCGGGTGGCGGCGGAACTGGTGCCGGTGGCCCGGGCGGGGGAAGTGGAGATGGCCGCGGTGGTGGAGGTGGGACGGGCGCTGGCGGCAGCGGCGGACCGGGTGGTGGCGGTGGCGGAGTTGGTGGCAGCGGTGGGCCTGGTGGTGGGCCTGGTGGTGGACCTGGTGGCGGACCTGGTGGCGGGCCTGGTGGCGGACCCGGTGGCGGGCCTGGCGGGGGACCGGGTGGCGGTGGGTTTGGCGGTGGAGGTGGTACCGGAGGCGGAGCCGGCGGCGGGTCAGGTGCCGCGAGTGAGCCGGGTAGGTGGTTGACGGCCACGGCGATGCTGAAGGGCAGCATGGTCGGAAGCATGCCGGGAATGTCCGGTGCGGCCGGCGCGGGCGGATACGCGGTCGCCGAAGAGGATGTCCGGTCCATGATCGGACTGTTTGCGCAACTCGGGAAGGCGCGGAAGGATCCGGATTCGCGGATGGATCCGGCGGCATTTCAATCCCGGCTTTCGACGCTGCCGGTGCGGGCTCAGGTGACATTGCAGCAGGCGCTGGCGGGACTGGCGGCACAAGCGCCCAACGAAAAGCCGGACAAGCCCATGCTGTTGAAGCTGGCAGAGCACGTGGCGATCCGCTTCGCGCTGGACAGCTACGAGCGCGGCGAGTTGCGCGTGAACGCGGTGAAGCAGCTGCTGGACCGCATGAATTCCGAGATCGAAGCGCTGCGAAAAATTCTGGGCCAGCAAGAGGAGACGATGGCCAACGCGGGCTTGCAGATGCAGTCCTACACGGAACTGCTGGACCAGGAGTTCTGGCTGAACGTTCCGGAGGAAAACAAGAAAGAAGTCTTGACCTCGGAAGAGGCGTGGTGCGTGCCCCCGCGCAATGTGCGGGGCTTCCTCGAAGAGATGCTGCGCCGCGGAGAATTGAAAACGGTCAATGAAATCTTGTTGAAGTATGCGGCTTGCATCGGGCTGGAAGCGCCGGAAGCGCGGCGAACCACCGCGATTGGCTTGTCGGATCTTGCGGAGTTCTACGGAAGCGGCGATGGGAGCGCGTTGATCGACGTGATCCAGCGGCTCGGGAATCAGCTGGGCGTCGAGCGGGAATCGGATTTGCAGACGCTGATTGGCGCCGCGTTCGTACGCATGAGCCAGGAAGCGGGAGCCAAGAGGTTTTATCCCGCGATGCAGCAGGCGCTGGCTTCGCTCGACAGCGTCGAAACCCTGCGGCCGGGAACGACCACCAACATCCGGCAAAGGATTGGAACCGAAGAGCGGCTGCCGGAATTCATCGAAGACGCGATGCGGGCCGGACACCCGCAGGACGGGTTGCTGGACATCCTGGGACTGATGCCCAAGGCGTCGCTTCACTACATAACCAACCGGTTCGCCAATTGCGGTTTCCGGGAAGATTGTGAACTGCTGGGCGAGCTGGTGCGCGGACTGGGCGACGAAGCGGTGCATCGGCTGGTCGAGACGCTGCAAACAGCGCCCGCAACGGAAGCAACCGAAGTGATTGGGCTCTTGAGCCAGCTTTCGCCTCAATCCGTCGAGCAGGTTCTGCCAACCCGCCTTGCCCAGTGGCCGAGAACCTCGCATGACCGGGCGGTCAGACAGTTGTCGTCCACGCCGCCGGAGCAGCGGGCGCTGCTGCTCGTATCCATGTACGCCTCTCTCGATCCTTTGATCCGGCCACTGGCCCTGGACGAAATGGGGATGAGCGGCCGGACGGAGTCGATCCCGCTGCTGCTCGATCTGATCCGGGACGACAACACGCCGGGATTCACGCGCATCAAGGCGATTGAAGCGGCCGGACGTTTGCGAGCGAGCGCCGCAAGCGCAATGCTGCAACTGTTCTTGGAAGCGAAACAGGTGTGGCGTTGGGCCTATCACACCGAGCTTCGAATCGCGGCGGCCCAGGCCCTGCAGAAAGTGGAACCCGCGCTGGCGATTGAAAAAATCATGGCCAGCGGACTGGACCGGAAAGAACTGGTGCTCGAGCCGACGGACCCGGAACCGAATGTGTCGGTCACCCGGCAGCGCCGGTATGCGCGGTTGAAATTAACGAAACACGTGCCAGCCACCACCACGAATTTGCGCGAGAACATGCGTCTGACGATTGCGGAGCTGAATATGGGCGGAGGGATCGGCGCATCGGACCGGCACCTGGCGCCCGGCTCGCTGCTGGCTTTGAAGTTTGCACACGGAGTCAGGAGCATACGGGCGCAGGCCATCGTGCGCGGCGCCAGACCCCAGGCGATGGCATTTGAATTTGTGGACATGGAGTTGGACGAGCGTTCACGGCTGAGGAAATTACTGCTGGAATTGGGCGGCTTGCCACAACCATCGAACGTGGTGAATCGCACCAAGCGAACCGGGCGATTGGCCCTAATGAAGTAAATCTCGGCAATAAATTACCGACAACGCACCTGTACTCGGAAAAAGTGGCGCCGTTCGTTCGTGCAGGGTGTCCGACTGTCCGAATGGCGGAATGACGACCGGGTCACACGGGACCTCTGTACCATTGTGGGGACAGTGCAAGAGTTCTACGGTACTAGTGAGAAAGTCCCAGCGGAGTGGCTCGAAGGTCAGTGGGCCACGGAGCGTCACAGAGCGGAATGAAGACGGATCCCAAAGCGACCGCGGCCCGGGCATTTGTGCGCAGCCTGAATATTCTGCTGAAGTTTGCGCGTTTGTACGGGCACGATCACACACGGGTCGTGGAGCAGCTTTCAGTCGCCTGGAATGAGCTCAGAACGGCGATTCCCGAAGGGGCAGAGACCGGGTTGCTGCTGGGGGCGTCGGGGGCGCAGCTGCTGCTCGATGGGGTGCCGCTTGAAGGGTCGCCGGCCGAGAAACAGTTTGCGCAATTGCTTTCCGCGGCCGGGCTGGCCAGCGTGCAGTTCACCCAGCAGGTGACCGAAGCGGAACTCGCCAGATTTATCCACGCCTTTCCCGCCGGAAAAGCAAAGCCTGCCGAACTTGCCGAACAATTGAAAACCGCGATTGCCGATGCCCGAGGCATTCGTGTGAACGAAGTCTGCTTCGTGGCCACCGATTCCCGGCTGAAGGAATCCAGCATGGCCGCCCAGATCGCGGCTGCATCCATGGGCGACCAGCAGGATCAATTCCGCAGAATGCTCAACGATCCCAAAAAACTGCTCGAGTTGATCGCCGCTGCGGAAGGATCGAAAACCGGCGGAGACCCCGGTGCTGGGGGTGAAGGCTCGGGCCCCGGCCGGGGAGAAGGCTGGGGCGGCGGGACCGCAGGCAGCGACGGGGGCGTGGATTGGGGTAGCGGGACAGGTGGTGGCGCCGGAGGGGAAGCAGGTTGGGGTGCAGGACTTGGTGCTGGAAGCGGCCCGGGCGCTGGCGGAGCGCCAGGCGGAACCGGGGTGGGAAGCGGAGGACCCGGAGCACGAGCGGGAATTCCGGCCCTGGCAGGTGGCGTAGGCCCTGGCAAGGGAAGTGGCGCTGGAGGCGGAGCAGGTTGGGGCAGTGGAGGATCAGGAAGCGGCACGGGTACAGGGGGAATTGGCAACGGACCAGGGTGGGGCACGGGGCTTGGCGGCGGCACTCCGAAAGGCCCGGGTAGCGGCAGCCGAATGTTTGGAGGCCCGGATGACGAATCGATTTACCGAATCCTGCACGCGCTGGCGACGTTCGGGAGCATTGGAACGAGTCCGAACCCATCCGCGGCTACGGTGGAGTTTCAGGATCAGGTGTCGCAATTGCCTGGCAAGGCGCAAGAGACGCTGAGGAATGCGCTGGCCGGACTTGCCGAACAGGGGAAGAACAAGAAACTGGACGAGGGCGTGCTGGTGCAGCTGGCGGAACACCTGTCCATCCGGTTTGCGCTCGAACAGTTTGAGCGCGGTGACGTGAAGGTGAACGCGGTGCGGCAGATGCTGGACCGCATGAACCAGGAAATCGAACATCTGCGAAGTATCCTGGGGCAGCACGAAGACAAAATGACCGAAGCGGGAATCCTGGTGGAGTCGCACCGGGAGATGCTCGACCGTGTGTTCTGGGCCTCGGTGCCGGAGAGCGCGAAACGGGAAGTGCTGTTGTCCGAGGAAGCGTGGTGCATCCCGCCGAAGAACGTGCAGTCGTATGTGGCGGAACTGCTGAAGCAGGGAGAAAAGGCGGATGCCGTCAGCATCCTCGAGAATTACGCAAGCTGCGCGGATAGCGACGAGGCGGATGCGCGGAAACGGGCGGCAACGGGGCTTTCAGAAATGGCGGGGCTGTACGCGGAGGCCGATCCCAGACTGCTCGAGGAAGCCCTGCGCCACATCGGGCTGCGGCTGAACATAGAACAGGATCAGGATTTGCAGTCACTGGTGAGCGCGGCGTTCGTACGACTGAGTCAGGAAGCGGCGACTCACCGCCAGTATGCGGCGATGTCGCAAGCGCTCGGTTTACTCGAGGGAGTGGAGGCGCAACGCCCGGGAATTGGCAGGACGCTGCGGTCGAAGATGGGGATCGAGGAGCGGGTGCCGGAGTTTGTGGAGGAGGCGCTGCGCGCGAGAGAGCTGGCCGCGGGACTGACCGGGGTGCTCAAGCATCTGCCGCAAACGGCGATGGAACAGTTGTCCGCGCGCTTCAATCGGTCCCAGCTCCGCAGCGATCTGGAAAATGTGGCCAACCTGGCGCAGGACCTGGGCGAAGAGGCGCTGCAATATTTGCGGAGTACGGTTCGCGGCGGACCGCTGGCGGAAGCGGTGGAAATGGTGGGGCTCGTGACCCGTCTGGACCCGCAGGCCGCGGAAGTTTTCCTGCCTGCCCGGATGAAGGATTTTCCGCGAACGTCGCAAGACCGCGTCATCAGGCAGGTTGCGGCAAGCGGCGCACCCGCAACATGCCGGTTGCTGCTGGCGCTGCTGGACCATGTTGATCCGCTGGTGATGCCGCTCGTGATTGACGAGATTGGTATGACCGGGGATCGCGAGTCGCTCGGGAGATTGTTGACGATCGCCGACGGCGACCTGCCGACCGATGCTGCTCCTTATTTGCGAGTGAAAGCGCTCGAAGCGCTGGGCAGGTTGCGAGCTCCGGAATCGATCCACACCTTGCGGCGGATTGTGGAAGCGAAAAAGATTTTCGGGTGGGCGAACCCGCAGGAATTGCGGATCGCGGCGTTTCAGGCTCTGGCGAAAATGGACCCGGAGTGGGCCAGGAAATTCCTGCCGGAGTGCGGAATCGAGGCGGAGGATCTGGCGCTCGAACCGCTGGAAATTCCCGTGGGCTCGAAGTTTGTGCGGCAGCGCAGGCACGCGCGTATCCGGCTGCTGAAAGGCGTGGCCGCGGTTAGCACGAACCTGAAACAAAACTGCCGGCTCGAAATCAAGACCGCCAGCCTCGCCGGCGGGCTGGCGACGACCAATATGCACCTGGCACCCGGAACGAAGGTGCAATTGCGGATGCAATTGGGTTTGCGGAATGTGCAGGCGACGGCCCTGATGCGGGACTATCGGGCACAAGATATGTCATTTGAAATCATAGACATAGGGATGGATGAGCGGGGCAGACTGCGCAAGCTGCTGATGGAGAGTTTCAGAAAAGGCAACATCGAATAGGCTCGCTCGGGCGACTTCGCCGGCCGGTAAGGGCGGCCCCGGGCCAGGCCATGATTCGTCCGGTACGTGCATTTAGTATGCAAGCAGTAACTATTCGCAAGTACTACACCTCGGTACCTTTGAGGCATTTACCCAACACAGATTCGTCATTAATCTGGCTTTCACACGCAGCGGTGCGCTGAGGCGCGCCCGGTTGCGGCGAGAGAAAGCTGGACTAAGGGTGTCTGAGCAAGTGTCTAGTGGAGTCCGAATCCGGATTTGCGCGGTATTGTGTGCCGCTGCCACACTCCTTGCGGGAGCGCGAGCGGAGGAAGCGCGCCCGGACTTTCCAGACAATCCAAGATTTACCGTGCAGAGGTTCGAGGATCAGGAGGGCATGGGAGCGGTTACGACAACCGCGCTCGGACAGGATGCCCAGGGCTTCTTGTGGATCGGTACGCAGACAGGTCTTTACCGCTACGACGGAACGCGCGCGAAAAAAATGCTCGAAGTGGAGAGCATCATCGGGCACTACGTCGTGGACCTGCTGATTGCTCCCGACGGGACACCGTGGTTTGCCGGAACCCGTGGAATCGCGTACTACAGGGACGGACAATTTCAGAAACTGGAAATTCCAGCCAGCTCGATGCCGCTGCTGAACGGAGTGCAGATTTTTGCAGTCGACAGCAAGGGAGTTGTTTACGCGCTGATGTACAAACGCGGCTTGTTGATCCTTGATCCGAAAAATCCCCGCAAGACGGAAACCATCGCCCAGGGACTGGGCAATTGGGAAACGCCGGAAGGGATTGTCCGGGCGGTGGATGATTCGATCTGGTTCACCGCGGGCAGAAAGCTGGCGCATTTGGCAGCGGGATCCCACGAGATTGAAGTGGAACCCGGGGCCCGTCTGCCGGCTGAACGCGTAGTGGCATTGCAATTCGACGGAATCGGAATGCTCTGGCTGCGCACGGCCACCCGGCTGGCGCGAGTGGACCCGCGCACGCACAAACTGATTTTTGAAGAGGAAGTAGTTGCCGAGGAGAACGAGGAAGAGGGGAAACCTTCGGTGGATGCCCAGGGAAAGCTGCTGGTGCCCAGTTCATCGGGACTCTACTGGCAGGAGAACGGACATTGGCGGCTGGTGAATGTGAAGCAGGGGCTGGCGAGCAACCTGATTCAATGCGCAATCGAAGACCGCGAAGGAACTTTGTGGGTGGGCGGTTCGGGCACCGGGCTGGACAGGCTGGCGGGAGTGCGTGAGTGGTCGGCGTGGACAACAGCGGAGGGATTGCCGGACAACTCAACGTGGGCCACGCTGCGGGATCGCCACGGACGGCTTTGGGTGAGCACAGCCCACGGGATCGGAATCTGGAACGGGCAGAAGGGCAGCTGGGAAAATGTGCCAGCGCTGCAGGAGCATGCTGGGCGGCAGATCCGGCAGATGCAGATTGCGCGCGACGGTTCCATCTGGGCTCTGACGATCACCGGAGCAATCGTAGAGATTGATCCGGAATCATATTCGACAACGACGATCGCGAATTTCCGGGGAAGAAATTTTGTGAGCATTGAGGCCGCGCCGGATGGAACCATCTGGGCGACCACGCGCGCGCGACTGGTTCGATTTGTGCCGCGCGGGCCGGACACAAAAGCGGTCGAAGTGCCACTGCCTGCGATGGATGAGGCGGAGATCGAGTACCTGGCGTTTTCGCCCGGAGGCGTTCTGTGGGCGACGGGGCCCGGGACGCTTTACCGCTACGACGGGAAAATCTGGAAAGTCCTGAAGGTGCGAGACGGCTTGAACGGCCAGACGATGACGAGCCTCGCAGCGCTCAATGACAATGAAGTCTGGGTGGCATACAACGACGTTGTTGGCGTGACCCACGTGACCCTGGGCGAGAACGGATTGCCACGGTTTGAATTTCGCGACTGGGACCGCACCGTGGTGGGCCGCGACTCGCACAACCGGATGTGGTTTAACGGCACGGATGGAATCGTGATCCTTTGGCCGGACGGGCATCTGCAGCGGCTGAACCACGCGAACGGGTTGATCTGGGATGATCTGAGTCCGTGGACGGGTGCGCGGGAAGAGGCCGACGGAAGTTACCTGATCGCGACGTCGCGAGGATTGTCCCGCTACAAGCCCGGGGGTGAAGTGAAAAAAGAGGGTCCGCCGCGGGTAGTGCTGACCTCGCTTTCGCTGGGCGGTACGGAAAGGAGTGTGAACCAGAAGTCCCTCGTGGACTCGACCGACGGATCACTGATGGTGCAGTTTTCGCCGGTCGTGCTGGACACGCCGGAACAGGTTTCCTGCCGCTACCAGTTGAACGGACTGGAAAAACACGTTACAGAAACGCTGCAGCGCGAAGTGCGGTATGGCGGCCTGCCGCCGGGAAGTTACGAGTTCTGGGTGCAGTGCAAGCTGGCAGATGCGCCGAATTATTCGGCGAAGACGAGTTTTTATTTCCGGGTCCTGCCGAACGTGTGGCAGTCGAGCTGGATGCGGGGACTCGTGGTTGTGGGGTTGATGGGCGGAATCTGGGGATTCGTTTCGCTGCGCACGCGGACGTTGCACCGGCGAAAAAGCGAGCTGGAAGAGGCGGTGGCGCAACGCAGCGCGGAACTGCTGCAGAAGAACAAGGAGCTCGAACAAATCTCACTGACCGATCCGCTGACGGGAACGCGAAACCGGCGGTATTTCTACGAAACGATTCCTACCGATCAGGCGCAGACGTTGCGCTCGCATCAAAGGTTTGGCGATGCGCAACGGACGGCTGGAACGCCCCGGGAGCTGATTTTTGTCCTGGTGGATATTGACCGGTTCAAGCGCGTAAACGACGAGATGGGCCACGCGGCAGGAGACCGGCTGCTGCAGGAAGTGGCGAAGCGCATTGCGTCGGTCATGCGGCGCTCGGACGACCTGGTGCGATGGGGCGGTGAAGAGTTCATGCTGGTTTGCCGGACGACCGATCGGGAGAACGCGGCGCTGCTGTGCAATCGCGTACTGGAGGCTGTCCGCGACCTGCCGTTCGACGTGGGGAATGGAGTGCAGCTGCACAAGACGTGCTCCATCGGCTGGGCGCCGTTTCCGTGGCTGCCCGGAGACACGCAGATGCTTACCATCGACAACGTAATTGAGCTGGCGGACAAGGCGCTCTATCTGGCGAAGCGCGAAGGGCGCAACCGGAGTTACGGGCTGGTGCCGGCACCGACAGCGATCGTTTCAGAAAAGAGCATTTCGATCGAGAATTTGCGCGATTGCCCGCCGGAGCTGGTGCAGATCGTTTGACGCTGAAGGCTGTCCGTCAGCAAGGTTTTTTCGAGACTTGCCACCCCTGATGTTTGCCCAAATTCCTGAATAGCACGGTTCATGCCGGGAGGCACTTGGCGATGATGAGGGTAATGTCGTCGTGCTGCTCGTGGGGGCTGAATCGGCGGACTTCGTCGACGACGGAAGAAAGCAGATCGCAGGGGGCAAGCGAACGGTGGCGGCGCAGGGCTTCGACCAGGCGCTCTTCGCCAAACTCCTCGCGGTGCGGGCTAAAGGCTTCCGTGACGCCGTCGGTGTACAAGGCGAGGGTGTCGCCGGGATAGAGCTGGCTTTCCTCGATCTCGCACTCCCATTCCTTGAAAGCGCCAAGAATTGTCGCGGTGGAGCTGAGCCGATCGAGGGAATCATCGGCGCGCAGGAGCAGCGCGGAGAGATGGCCGCAATTGATGTAACGAAGGCGGCGCGCCGTGTCGTCGTACTCGGCGAAGAACAGCGTGGCGAAAGAGCCGCCGAAAGTGTTCTGGCAGAAAAGTTGGTTCACGGCGCAGAGGAATCGCTGCGGTTGATCCAAAGCGAGCGCGGACTGGCTGCGAAGATTGGCCTGCAGATTGGCCATCAACAGGGCTGCCGCGATACCCTTTCCCGAAATGTCGCCAACAATCAGGCCCAGACGCTCCCCGCCCAGGTCGAGAAAATCGTAATAGTCGCCACCGACCTGGCGCGCCTGGTGGCAAACGCCAGCGTATTCGAGCGTGCGCATGCGGGGAAGCGTCTGCGGAAACAGCCGCGCTTGCACCTGCTGGGCGATTTCGAGTTCCTGGGCGGCCCGGCGTTCGGCCTCTTGACGGTTGGCGATGGCACGGCGCTGCGTCTCGACCGCATGAGTCACTTCGTCGAAGCTGACGAGCGAAAAAGTGTTGCCGTCGGGATCCTGGAAGCGGCTGAAGACGGCGCCCCAAATTGGAGGAGCGTGACGGCCGGAAGCGGCGGCATCACTTGCGAGCGGCGGCTTCGATTGCAAAGCGTGTTTGAAGCGCCTGAGCCGCGGGTTGGAGAGAAAATGAACGCCGCGCCTGCTCCATTCGCGGAATTTGGCGAGCACGTCTTCGGTGACGAAGGTTACATGGGAGGCGCGGCCGATTTGTCTGAATTGCTCGGAGTCCCTGCGCGGGACAACCAGTGTGAGGTTGGCCGTGCCATCGGGCGGGCCGACGACGACCCAGGACTGGCCTGGTTGGGCGGATTCTGTCCGCCCGTCAAAGACGATCTGGAAACCGAGCAGATCCAGGTAGAACTCCAGACTTCGGTCGAGGTTCCGCACATAGACCATCACCGACTGCAAGCGCAGGAAAGGCTCCTGGCGCGGCGGGATGCTATTCGCGCTTTCCGGCGGTTCTGGTGCAATGCTTGCCATGGGCGCATTATATAGGGCCGCGGGATTTTTTATGAGACTGCTTGACCGTCTGGGCGGAGTCGGGAATGACTCGTGCGCCACTTGACTTGGCGACAGGCGCGGCAGCGCGTGGTGTCCGAACCTGTTCGTATCGTTTTATGCACAATGCCCGGGCAGTGGCCCTTGTCACCACCGCCGCATTGCGTTGGTATAGAAGGGTAGTTTCCAATCCAATTGAACCGGCGGGTACTGGATGAAACTCTTCACCTTTTGCTGTGGCGGTGCACTTTGCCTTTTTTCCGCGTTGCCCCTGAAAGCGCAGAGCACCGGGCGGATTGACTGCGCGAGGGACGGCGGTTACGTCTACCTTTACAGCTCGATGACCACACTCGAGGTGCGCATGACGCTGCAGTGCGGCGAAGTGTTGCGCATCACGGGACGCAGCGATGATTACTATAGCGTGCGGACCGCCGCGGGCGAAGCCGGGTTTGTTCCGCGAACGAGCGTTGTTTTACTGAAGGACCAGACGGGGACCGGCCTGTCAACGCCGGCGGCGAAGCCGCCAACGCGGGAACGCACCCACTACGATGAGCCGCGCAGCGAGGCGGCTGCGCCCGCGCGTGCTGGCGCGGTTGCGTTCGCGCTGGCAAACAATACGCCCATCCGCATGAAACTCAGCGAGACGATTTCGTCGGCTACGGCGCATGTGGGGGACGCGGTCGAACTCCTAGTTGTCGAAGACGTGATTGTCGATGGCGTCACTGTATTGCCCGCTGGCTCGAAGGTGAACGGCGTCATTGCCGAGGCCGAACCCAAAAAGCGTTTTGGCCATGGCGGCAAGCTGGCTTTCAGCATTACTTCCATGACACTGGCCGACGGAGAGTCCGTCAAGGTGCGCTGCTACCAGGAAGCCTCCGGATCTTCGAACACCTCAGCGGACGCGGTTTTGCCGCTCAGTTCGGGCAAGGATGTTGCGATCCCGAAGGACTTGGAATTCACGGCCCTTGTCGACGGAGAAGTGCGTCTGAAACGCGAAGGTTTTGAGAATCTGAAAATTCATCCGGTCACCTCGCCCGCCACAACCGTTCAAAAATCCGAACCGGCGCACTGATTTCCCACCCGGCCAGCCCCAAACTGCTTGCTTCAGGATCGATTGTTGCAAGCAATCAACCCGCAACGCTTCCAAGGGGCGGTGTTTCTTGGCGGGAGCGCGCCTGACCAGTTACAATGAATTGTTTGGGTGGTGCGGCTGGAGTGAGCGGGGCCGCGAGCTTTCATACCCCCGTCAGGAGACGGCGAACCTTCCATGGATTTAGCCAAGGCAGTTGACGGCGTTATCGCCCGATTTATCGGGACCAAGCACGAGCGCGACCTGAAAAAGCTGGAGCCGCTGGTTGCTGCGATCAATCGGCAGGAACCGGAAGTGCAAGCGTACGGCGACGAGCAACTGAAGGAACGCTTCGCGGCGCTGCGGACGCAGGTACAGGAGCAGTTGAAGGACGCGGATCCCGCCGAACCCACCTATAAGGAGGAATTGCAGAAGGCGCTGGTGGATGCGATTGTGCCCGCATTTGCGCTGGTGCGCGAGGCCGGGCGGCGATTCCTGAAGATGCGGCATTTCGACGTGCAGTTGATCGGCGGAATGGTGCTGAACGACGGGAAAATCGCCGAAATGAAGACGGGCGAAGGGAAGACGCTGGTGGCGACACTGCCCGCGGCTCTGAACGCGCTGGCAGGGCGCGGCGTGCACATCGTGACGGTGAACGATTACCTGGCGCGGCGCGACGCGGAGTGGATGAGCCCGCTCTATAAGGCGCTGGGACTGACGGTCGGCGTGATCGTGCACGACCTCGATGACGTGCAGCGCCGCGCGGCTTATGCGGCGGACCTGACCTACGGCACGAACAACGAGTTTGGATTCGATTACCTGCGCGACAACATGAAGTACGATCTCGCGAGCTGCGTGCAACGCGGGCACCAGTTTGCGATTGTGGACGAGGTGGACTCGATCCTGATTGACGAGGCGCGGACGCCGCTGATTATTTCCGGGCCATCGGAAGAATCCACGGACAAGTATTTCAAGATCGACAAGATTATTCCCAAACTGATCCAGGACATTGATTACACGCTCGATGAAAAGCACCGTACGGCTACTTTGACGGAAGAAGGTGTGAGCAAGTGCGAGCGGCTGCTGGGGCTGGGGAATTTGTACGACCCCGCGCACATGGAGCAGATTCACCACGTTTACCAGGCACTGCGGGCGCATACGCTCTACAAGCGCGATGTGGATTACGTGGTGAAAGACGGCGAAGTGATCATCGTTGACGAGTTCACCGGGCGGCAGATGCCGGGGCGGCGGTGGTCAGACGGCTTGCACCAGGCGGTCGAAGCCAAAGAAGGCGTGAAGATCGAGCGGGAAAACCAGACCCTGGCGACGATCACCTTTCAGAACTATTTCCGCATGTATAAGAAGCTGGCCGGCATGACCGGAACGGCGGAGACCGAAGCGGCGGAGTTCGGAAAGATTTACAACCTGGACGTGGTGGTGATCCCCACCAACCGCACGCTGATCCGCAAGGAACACGCGGACGTGGTGTACCGCACGGAGACGGAAAAGTTTGAAGCGGTCGTGAACGGGATCTTGCAGGAAGACAATTCACTGGCAAACGGAATCCGGCACTATCACGAACGCGGGCAGCCCGTGCTGGTGGGCACGATTTCCATCGAGAAGTCGGAAACGATTGCGGAGATTCTGAAAAAGGCCGGAGTGCCGCACCAGGTGCTCAACGCCAAGCAGCATGAGCGCGAATCGCGCATCGTGGCGCAGGCGGGACGCAAGGGCGCGGTGACCGTGGCGACGAACATGGCCGGCCGCGGCACAGACATCCTGCTGGGCGGGAATCCTGAGGCCATGACCCGCGAGCACTTTTTGAAGGACAAGCTGGCGATACCATACGCGGCCGCGCCGGCGGTGATCGGCGTGGACAGCACGAATGGGGACGCGCCGGCGGCAGCGGCTGTGCCGATGGTTTTGTTTCAGCACGAAGGAAAGATTTTTCAGGTGCCGAAAGATCACTGGGATCCGATGTACCAGCAGTTCGCGGATCAATGTAAAGCGGAGCACGACGATGTGGTGGCGCTCGGCGGCTTGCACATTCTGGGCACCGAGCGGCACGAAGCGCGGCGCATTGACAACCAGCTGCGCGGGCGCGCGGGACGCCAGGGCGACCCGGGATCTTCGCGATTCTTTTTGTCGCTCGAAGACGACTTGATGCGGATTTTCGGGGGTGAGCGCGTCAAGCAGATGATGTTCCGGCTGGGGATGACGGAAGGCGTGCCGATCGAGTCGCGGCTGATTTCAAACCGCATCGAGAACGCCCAGAAGTCCGTGGAAGCGCAGAACTTCGATGCGCGCAAGCACCTGCTCGAATACGACGACGTGATGAACAAGCAGCGCGAAACAATTTATGCGATTCGCCGCTCGGCGCTGGAAGGAAAAGACCAGCGGGATTATGTGTTGGGAATTGCGGAAGACGTGGCGCGCGAACTGGTGGAAACGTATTGCCCGCGCGAGCAGCATCCCGGGCAGTGGAACACCACGCAGTTGCTGGCCGAGGTGAACAGCCAGTTCGGATTCGACGCGAAGGCCATGGGCGCGGACCCGGCGGCTCTGAATCATGATGAACTTGCCGAAGCGCTGGCGGAAGCGGTGAAGACGCGCTACGCGGAGAAGGAAAAGCAGTTCAGTCCGGATTTACTGCGCTGGCTGGAGCGGCGAATCATTCTGGACGTGGTGGATACGCAGTGGAAGGACCACCTGCTCTCGCTTGACCACTTGAAGGAAGGGATCGGGCTGCGCGGCTACGGGCAAAAAGATCCGCTGGTCGAATTCAAGAAGGAAGCGTTCATTTTGTTTGAGGACATGATGGCGCGAATCGACAACGAGACGGTGCGGTATCTCTACCACGTGCAGATTCAGCAGGGAGAGGCTCCGCCGCCGGCGTCAAGGGAACCTCAGCCGGAGCCGCCACGCCATCGCCCGCCGAGTGCGGTCGCAGCAGCAGCTAGCGCTGCGGCACGTGCAGAAGAGCCTCCGGCGCAGAGATTGCCGGATTTTGCGCGTGCGCTCGAGAAGCGGCAGGAACGGCAGCAGAAGGATTTGCAGTTTCAAACCGGGGCGGCGCAGGCGGAGGCTCCGAAGCCGGTGCGTGCCGGGGCAAAAGTCGGACGCAATGATCCCTGCCCTTGCGGCTCGGGGAAAAAGTATAAGAAGTGCCACGGGGGCTGAGGAAGTGACTGGGAACTGGTAACTGGTGAATGGCGAGTCGGCTCCAATCGGTGAATTTTTGCAAGCTTTCGAACTAAAAACGAACAACGAACACAGTACGCCTGAGATTCAGGAAGCGAAGAGGACACATGCCGCCAGCAACAATGCCGGGCCAGCAGCCGACGCCGCAGCGACAGGGGATACCAGGGGTGAAGAACCTTGTAGCGGTGGCGAGCGGAAAAGGCGGCGTAGGAAAAACCACCGTTGCCGTGAACCTGGCGCTGGCACTCGCGAATCTGGGCCACAAAGTCGGCTTGCTGGACGCGGATGTGTACGGGCCGAACGTGCCGATCATGCTGGGCTCGACAGAGGAGCCGATGGCTACGGCGCAGCAGCGGATTATCCCCGTGGACGCGCAAGGCGTGAAGATGATTTCGATGGGCTTGCTCAATCCCGGCGACAAACCGGTGATCTGGCGCGGACCGATGTTGCACAGCGTGATCACGCAATTTCTGCGCAGCGTTGAATGGGGCGAGCTGGATTATCTGGTGATCGATCTGCCGCCGGGAACGGGCGATGTGCAGCTGACGCTGATCCAGACGGTGGCGGTGACGGGGGCTGTCGTGGTGACGACGCCTTCGCTGGTGGCGGTGGCGGATGTCCGCAAGGCGATTGAGATGTTCCGCCAGGTGAATGTCGAGGTGCTCGGCGTCGTGGAAAACATGAGCACGTTCAGTTGCCCGCATTGCGGCAAGGCGGTGGATATTTTTGGCCATGGCGAGGGCACGAAGACGGCGGTTGCTTACGGCGTGCCGGTGCTCGGAGAAATTGAAATTGATCCGCGCATCCGGATGGGCGGAGATACCGGCAACCCCGTGGCGGCCGGGGGAGAATCTGCTCCAGCGGCGCTGAGTTTGTATCGCATGGCGAAGGCCGTGAAGGCGCGGCTCGCGGAAGTGGGCGCGACGTCGACCGGACCTGCGGTGGAGATTGATTGAATCTGTGACGCAAGCGGAGGGCCCAGGAGCAGGCTAGTCGCGGGGCGCGGAAGAATTTGGGATTGGAAGTATGCCGCTGGCGGAAGATCCAGCGGCTTTTATTTTTTCAAGGAGACAGGCGCGGCAGAGGCAGCCTGCGGATCGCGCGTCGCCGGCGGGCATCGGGATGACGTGAGGCAGCTCGGCGCACCAGCAGCCTGCCTCTTTCTGACAAGTCATGGGCGCATTGCACTGGGAGCAGCGGGTTTCCACCATGAAATTATGGCCCGAACTGTGGCGGGCGTCCAGCAGAGGACAAATTGGTGCGCGAGGCGCTCGTGGTTTTCTTGTCAGCGGGGCGAAGCGGATGCTATCTTGAAGTGTTCGCGGAGCGTCGGCTGAGCTCGCGGGAGCCGTGTATTTCATGCTCCTGCAATCACTTACGGGAAATTCTGATTCTTGATGCGCACACCAGATATCCGTCCATACAAAGGCAAATTCCCGCAGATTGCGGCGTCGGCCTACATTGACCCGGCGGCGGTGGTCGTCGGGGACGTGATGATCGGCGAGGAGTCGAGCGTGTGGCCAATGACCGTGGTGCGCGGGGATGTGCACCATATCCGGATCGGGAAGCGAACGAACATTCAGGACGGGTGCGTCCTGCACGTGATGAAGGACGAGTATCCGATGGTGCTGGGGGATCAAGTAACCGTGGGGCACTCGGTGACTCTGCACGGGTGCACGATTCATTCGCACGTTTTGATTGGGATGGGTTCGATTATTTTGAACGGGGCGGTGATTGGCGAGAATTCGATTATTGCGGCGGGGACTTTGATCACCGAGCGAACCGTGATTCCGGCTGGAAGTCTGGTGATGGGTTCGCCAGGCAAAGTGAAAAGAGAATTGACGGAGGCGGACTGCGAATCGATTGGCAAATATGCGGAGCGGTATTCGGGGTACCGGGAAATTTACCGCGAGGAAGCGGCCGGGCGCGGGGAACGGATTGATTGGAGCGAGTTGGAAGGTTGAACGGGGCGGGAGCGGCATTCCAGGGACTCATGGCAGAGAAAAAGAAATTCCAGGCAATCAAGGGCACGCGGGATTTGCTTCCGCCGGATACGGAGCTGTGGAACCGGGTGGAGCAGACGGCGCGCGAGGTGTTCGGCACCTTTGGATTTGGCGAAATACGCCCGCCGATTTTTGAGCCGACAGAATTGTTTGCGCGTTCGATTGGGATGGATACCGACGTTGTCGGCAAAGAGATGTATTCGTTTGAAGATCGCGACGAAACCTCAGTGAGTTTGCGACCCGAGGCGACGGCATCGGTTTGCCGCGCGTATATCGAGCATGGAATGCATGCCTGGCCGCAGCCGGTGAAACTGTATTACACGGGGCCGATGTTCCGGCGGGAGCGGCCGCAGAAGGGGAGATACCGGCAATTTTATCAGATTGGGGCGGAAGTGCTGGAGATGGTGCCGCCGAACCAGGACCCCGCGAAAAACATCGGGAAAGACGCGGCGGTGGACGCGGAAGTGATCGAGATGGTGATGGCGTTTTTCGCTCGGTCCGGCCTTGAAGGGGTGGAGCTCGCGATCAATTCGATTGGGGATCGCCAGTGCCGGCCGAAGTATGTGGAGTTGCTGCGCGCTGAATTGATGAAGGTGAAAGACAAGCTGGGGCCGGACAGCCAGCGGCGGATTCTGACGAATCCGCTGCGGGTGCTGGATTCGAAACTGGAGAGCGAGCAGGGAATTATCGCGGGGCTGCCGCGGATTTCAGATCACTTGTGCGCGAACTGCGCGGCGCAGTATGCGGAACTGAAGCGGCAGTTGGGGATGCGCGGCGTGCCGTACGCGGAGAATTGGCGGCTGGTGCGCGGGCTGGACTACTACATGCGGACGACGTTTGAAATCACCGCGCGGGGATTGGGTTCGCAGAATGCGGTGTGCGGCGGCGGGCGGTATGATGGGCTGGTGGAATTGCTGGGTGGGCCGCCGACAAAGGGAATTGGATTCGCAATTGGCGAAGACCGGTTGATTTTGTCGCTCGAAGAAGCGGGCAAGGGCGGCGCGGCCCTGGGGCGCGACGTTTTTGTGGCGTGGATGGGTGAGCAAGCGCAGGGGGCGGCGATTCTGGCGGCACAGAAGCTGCGGGCGTCGGGATTTCGCGTAGAACTGCCGCCGGTGGAACAGAAATTCGGGAAGGCCCTGGGCCAGGCAGACAAACTGGGCGCGAGATACGCGTTGATTCTGGGCGACGACGAGATCAGAACTGGTCAGTGGACAGTGAAGACGCTGGCGAGTGGCGAGCAAGCGAAGATGAGCGAGGCGGAGTTTTTGGAGATGTCGCGAAAGGGCAAGCGATTGTCATCCTGAGCGCACCCGACGAAGCTGCGCGAAGGAGAAATCCAGGAGAACGAAATCGTGCTGGACTTTTTGGGGAATTTGAGGCGGACACATTATTGCGGGGCGCTGCGGGCGTCGGACGCGGGGCGCGACGCGACGGTGATGGGCTGGGTGGCGAAACGCCGCGACCTGGGGAACTTGCTGTTCCTCGATGTGCGCGACCGCTCGGGAATTGTGCAGGTGGTGTTCAACAAGGAGGCGCAACCGGAAGCGCACGCGAAGGCGGAACAGGCGCGCGGCGAATTCGTGGTGGCAGTGGAGGGAAAAATCACCACGCGGGGAAAGGCCAATCCCGAGCTGCCGACCGGCGAAGTTGAGATTGTGGCGGCCCGGCTGCACATTCTGAACAACGCGAAGACGCCTCCGTTTCCGATTGAAGAGGAAATCAACGCGGCGGAAGAGACACGGCTGAGATTCCGCTATCTGGATTTGCGGCGCCCGAAGCCGCACCGCAACCTGGCGCTGCGACACAAGATAATTCTGGAAATCCGCAAGACGATGGACGAGATGGGGTTCATCGAGGTGGAGACGCCGATGCTGACGCGCTCGACGCCCGAGGGCGCGCGCGATTACCTGGTGCCCAGCCGCGTGCATCACGGGCAGTTTTACGCCTTGCCGCAATCGCCGCAGATTTTCAAGCAGATCCTGATGATTGGCGGGCTGGACCGGTACTTTCAGATCGTAAAGTGTTTTCGCGACGAAGATTTGCGCGCCGACCGGCAGCCGGAGTTTACGCAATTGGATCTGGAGATGTCCTTTCCGCGGCAGGAAGATATTTTTGGCGTGATTGAAAACGTGATGGTGCGGGCTTGCCAGGTGGCGGGCGTGGAAGTGAAGGCGCCGTTTCCACACATGCTTTATAAGGATGCGATCCGGAAGTATGGCAGCGACAAGCCGGACATGCGGTTTGGAATGGAATTGCATGAGGTGACATCGTGTTTTCCAGCAGAGGCGAAAGAGAAGCTGCAGATCGGCGGAAACGCGTTCGCGTTCACCGCGCCCGGTGCCGCGGCGTATTCGCGAAAGCAGTTGGATGAGCTGACGGAAAAGGCAAAATCGCACGGGGCGCGCGGGGCATATTTCGTGAAGCTGGCGCCGGAGGGAACGACGTCGACGGTCGGAAAACTGATCGGCGCGGAGAACGTGAAGAAGCTGGCGGAAGCCTGCGGCGCGAAAACGGGCGATCTGGTGGTTGCGGTTTCGGCGAAGGAAGAGATTAAGGGCACCGAAGCGGCGGCGCTGGTCGCAGGGCAGTTGCGGTTGCAGTTGGGCGAAGCGCTTGGCGTGATTGACAGGACGCAGTGGAAATTTTTGTGGCTGACGGGATTTCCGCTGTTTGAATGGAGCGAGTCGGACAAGACCTGGGTGAGCGCGCAGCACCCGTTCACGGGAATTGTGGATGAGGACCTGGAGAAGCTGGAGACCGCGCCGTGGGAAGTCCGCTCGAAGGGCTACGATTTGGTTTTAAATGGAGTGGAGCTCGGCTCGGGCAGCATTCGAATTCACCGGCAGGACATTCAGGAGCGGCTGTTCAAGGCGCTCGGACTGAGCGAAGAGCAGTTGCGGCGACGGTTTGGATTCTTCCTGGATGCGCTGACGTATGGGACGCCTCCACACGGCGGGATCGCCCTGGGGCTGGACCGCGTGACGATGCTGCTTGCAGGCGAAAAGTCGATTCGCGAGGTGATTGCGTTTGCGAAAACGACGGCGGCGGTCGATCTGATGGCGGAATCACCGAGCGATGTAGATCAGGCGCAGCTGGAGCAGCTTGGAATCGCGATCAAGGCTGCTCGGAAGGCGGCGGAATAGGAGACGGACGGGCTAGCACCGGGGCTCAAGTCCCGGCCTCCTGAGGAAAGGGAGTTGGAAAAAAGAGGCGTTTGAATGTCCAGAATACGCATATTGACGGAGGCGGTGGCGAACCGGATTGCGGCCGGGGAGGTGGTGGAGCGGCCTGCTTCGGTCGTGAAGGAGTTGCTTGAGAATGCGCTGGATGCCGGCGCGAATTCCGTTCGGATTGAAACGGAGATGGGCGGGAAGCGGATCGTCCGCGTCATTGACGACGGCCACGGGATGATGCATGACGACGCGCTGCTGGCGTTTGAGCGGCATGCGACGAGTAAGCTGCGGTCGGCGGACGATTTGATCACGATTTCGACGCTGGGATTTCGCGGCGAAGCGCTGCCCTCGATTGCGTCGGTATCGCGGCTGCTGCTGGAAACGCGCGACGCGAGCGAGGCGGAAGGAACACGCGTGGAATTTGCGGGTGGGAAGCTGGTTGGCGTGAAGCCGGCAGGATTGCCGGCCGGAACGACGGTGAGCGTGGCGGATCTGTTTTATTGCGTGCCTGCGCGGCGAAAGTTCTTGAAGTCGGACACCACAGAACTCGGGCACATCGCTTCGCTCGTGACGCACTACGCGCTCGCGAATCCGGCAAAACAGTTCACGCTCACGACACCAACGCAGGAGATTGTGAACTGCCCGCCGACGGAAAAGCTGGGGGACCGCGTTTATCAGTTGTTTGGGCGGCAGGCGCTCGACGAGCTGGTCGAAATCACCGGTGTTTCCGCGGCGTTTCGCGCAGCAATCACGGAGCCAGAGATGGAAGCCGGGGAAGCGTCGGCGACGCTCACGGTCGCGGGGTTCACTTCGCGGCCGGACATTCAGCGGCCGAACCGCAATGGAATTTACGTATTCGTAAACCGGCGGCTGGTGCGCGACCGGTTGATCCTGCACGCGATTCATGAAGCCTACCGGAATATTCTGCCGCCGTCGGTATTCCCCGCGACCCTGCTGTTTCTCGAGATGCCCTACGACGAAGTGGACGTGAACGTGCATCCCGCGAAGATCGAGGTGAGGTTCAGGCGGTCGCAGTTTGTGCACGATTTTACACGCGATGCGATCCGGCAAGCGTTGATGGGCGCGAGGCCGATTGCGAGTTTTGCCACAGCGGCGGGGGCGGCGATCGCCCCAAATCCCGCAGCGCCTCGGGCCTCGCTCGCCGCCGGATTGGCGGAGGCGAATCCGGATTCGAGCCTGCCGCGGGCGGCTGTTCCGATGATCGAAGAGCTGGGCGTCGGATCGGGCGTAGGCTCGGATGATTCGGCGGGAAATGGATTTGACCTGGCCACGGCGCCGGCGCAGCCGGTGCCAGAGAGATTTCCGTTCGAGCCAGAAAGTTCCCTCGCCGGCGGTTATTCGCCGCGAGCGATGCCGGCTGGGCAGGGCCGCGAGCCCAACTGGACGGAGAATTTTTCGCGAGCGAGCGCGGATGCTCCGGCGACGCTGCCGCGAGCTGAACAGATCGCGGATTTGAAACCGCTGGGCCAAGTGAGCGCTAGTTTTATTGTGGCAGTGAACGGCGAAGGGCTGTGGATTGTGGACCAGCACGTGGCGCACGAGAGAGTGCTGTTCGAGCAGCACCTGGAGGCGCGGCGCGCGGGACGAGTGGAAACGCAGCGCATGCTGATGCCGCTGGTATTCGAGCTTTCGCCGCGGCAGATCGTGACCCTCGAAAAAATTGCAGAAGAGCTGGCCGCAAATGGATTTGAAGTGGAGCCGATGGGGCCGAAGAGCGTGGCCATCCAGGCCGTGCCCGCGGGCGTGGCCGCGAGTGATGCCGAGCATTTGCTGACGGAGATTATTGACGGAATCGAACGAGAAAATGCGGCGATTTCGATCGACACAGTGCAGGCGAAGATTGCGGCCTCAACGGCATGCCACGCGGCGATCAAGGTGAATATGCCACTGGACCAAACAAAGATGGAATGGCTGCTGGGGGCGCTGGCAAAGACGGATTGCCCGATGAGCTGCCCGCACGGGAGACCGGTGGTGTTGCGCTATTCGGTGCGGGAGATCGAGCGCGCATTTCACAGGATTTAGGCGCGGCGCGCGTCGCGAATAGTCCGGAGTAATCAGCTTCCGGTAATCGGTAATCAGTCAGAGCGGATAACAGCGACCAGATAGCGGCGATCGGGAAAGAAGAAGCTACAACACTAGTTGTGGGAGGGAATGTGAGCGAGGGGCAGAAGACGGCGGTGATTTTTGGGCTGGCGAACAAGCGGAGCATTGCCTGGGCGATCGCGCAGAAGCTGAATGAGTCCGGCTGGCGGCTGGCGATTACCTATCAGAACGAGCGGCTGGAGCAGGAAGCGAAGGATCTGATCACGGATTTGCCGGGCGCGGACGGATTTATGTGCGATCTGACCTCCGACGCGGAGATCGCGAAACTGTTTGAGCAGTTGAAGGAACGGTATGGCGTGCTGGACGGGCTGGTGCACAGCGTGGCGTTTGCGCCGGCGGAGGAGTTGAAGGGGGAGTTCGTCAACACGACCCGCGAGGGATTCCGGATTGCGCATGACGTGAGCGTGTATTCACTGATCGCCGTGGCCCGGGCGGCGGCGCCGCTCATGACCAACGGCGGCGGGATCGTGACGATGACGTATTACGGCGCGGAAAAAGTAGTGCCGAAGTACAACGTGATGGGTGTGGCGAAGGCGGCGCTTGAGGCTACGGTGCGCTACCTCGCAAATGATCTTGGGCCGAAAGGAATTCGCGTGAATGCGATTTCCGCGGGGCCGATCAAGACGCTGGCGGCACGAGGAATCTCGCAACTGGGAGAAATGTTGAAGTCACATGCAGAGCGGGCTCCGCTGAAGCGAAACGTGGATCCAGCGGAAGTGGGAGGCACGGCGGCATTTTTGCTGTCGCCCGCTGGTTCGGGAATTACGGGAGAGACGCTGTACGTCGATTGCGGATATAACATTATGGGATTTTAGTTGGGACTGGATTCGGCGAATCAACAAGCAAGATAGCAGTGATCAGAAAACAGCGGCCGGGAAGCAAGAGGAAACAAATCCCGCGCACGATGCGTCAAGACTGAAGCGGCAAACACTTGCCTTGGAATGCCATTGCGACTGACGATTGCAATTGATGGGCCAGCAGGGTCGGGGAAGAGCACCGTTGCGCGGCGCGTAGCGGCGATGCTCGGGTATGTTTATCTGGACAGCGGAGCGATGTACCGTGCCGTGGCGCTGAAGGCGCTCGAACGAAAAGTTCCTCTCGAGAACGAAGACCAGCTGGAGATTCTGGCGCGCGAAACACATATCGAACTCAAGCCGCCGGCTCCGGAGCAGGAAGCAGCCGGGATGACGAACCGCGTGTTTCTGGACGGCCGCGAAGTGACCCGGGAGATTCGCACGGACGAAGTGGCGCAGGCGGCTTCGCGACTGGCAACGATTGGCAGCGTGCGCCATGTGCTGGTCGCCGAGCAGCAGAAGGCTGGCGCGGGCGGCGGCATTGTGATGGAGGGCCGCGACATCGGCACGGTGGTTTTCCCAAACGCGGAACTCAAAATCTTTCTGGAGGCGTCAGCGGTCACGCGGGCGCAGCGGCGCTGGATGGAGCACCAGGAAAAAGGCGAGAAGGTAACGGTCGCGAAGGTGATGGAGGAAGTGCGCGAACGGGATAAACGGGACCGCGAGCGGAAAGTTTCGCCCCTCGTTCGCGCGAAAGACGCCGTGCTGGTGGACAACACGGCAATGGGAATTGAAGAGACTGCGCGGCTGATCGTGCTGCTGGCGCGCGAGCGAGAGAAAACTTCTGCCTGAAATCTCCGGGGGCCGGCGCGTTCCGGCCGGGCGCCGAAGATGGACCCGGCGCTCCGATCCTATCCCGGTTTATCCTTCCCGATTTGGACCTGTTACACGCTGACGGCGGAGGCTTTTTGCAGGGCGGACTGGTAGGAGTCGGGCACGTTGTCTTCGGGGCAGCCGAGGCGTTCGGTGAAGGTGGCGAGCCGGGGCCACTGGGCGCGCTCGAGAGCGAGCAGGACTTCGTAGAGGTCGCGATATCGGTTCTGGCCGCCGCAGAGCGCGGACTTCACTTCGGGGTCGATGGGCAAAGAGCCCAGAACATCCTTGATCGGCCTGTCGAGCAGCGCGTCAGAGACAGACAGCAGCCCCATGATAAACATCGTGGAGCTTTTATCGCCGAAGCCGGCGGGCGCGGAAAATTCCTCGCAGAAATACGCGCGGGTGAGCGCGGTGTGGATCAATTCCGACGGCTTGCCGGAGCTCATGGCGATGACCCCAAAAATGGAAACCCAGCGTCGGAATTCGGTTTCGCCGAGGAGCGTGATGGCGTGGCGGATGCTGTGCACTTCGGCGCGCAGTCCGAGCGCGGGCGAGTTGAGATAGCGAAGCAAGCGATAGAGCAAGGAAGGCTCCTGCTTCAGCAGCGATTCGATGGCGTTGTAATCCGGTTCCAGGGCGGCCACGGCGCTGATAAGCTGCAGCAGAATGAGCTTGTTGCCGGGGATGTCGCGGGTTTCGAGCATGGAGGGCTTGCAGAAGAAATAGCCCTGGAAGTAGCAGTAACCGAGATTGCGCGCTTCGTCCAGATCGTTCTGTGTTTCCACTTTTTCGGCCAGGAGAGAGAGGCCGTTGCCAAGATATTCCCCCGCGACGCGTTTTCGTCCATCACCATCGAGAAGCGTGAAATCCACCTTCAGGTAGTGGGCGAGATCGACTAATGGCTGAAGCGCGGGATCGCCCAGAAAATCGTCGAGGGCCAGGGAATAGCCATCCTGGCGGAGTTCGCGGCAGATTCCGACGATTTCATCGGTGGCCTTCACGCTTTCAAGAATTTCAACAACGATGCGGTCGGCGGGAAGCAGCCGCGGCGCGCCGAGGCGCAGAGCGAGTTCATCCACATTGATGAAGGCACGGGCGGAGCCGGTGAGGGTTTCGAGGTCGACGGGCGTCAACGAATCGGCGATCACGCTGGCCGAAGCGTGATTGCGGGGCTGGAAAAAATTCTGCGGGCCGCCGCGGAAAAGCAGCTCGTAGGCATACACCCGCAGCTGCTTGTCAAAAATGGGCTGACGGGCAATGAATTTTTCATGCATGCAGGCACCGTGGCTCGCCGCGGCGAGCCGTTTCTCTCGGAACCACGGTGACGATGGCCGGGACAAGGCCAACGGGTGGGGTGCCGTGGGGCGACTGACGATCTTCAGGCCGGCGCGGACATCGAATTGAGAAATTCCGCGTTGGCCTTCGTTTTCGAAAGGCGGCTGAGCAACAACTCCATCGCCTCAACCGTCGACAGCGGACTCAAAACCTTGCGCAGCACCCACACGCGGCTCAACTCGTCGGGTGGCAGGAGCAGTTCGTCCTTGCGTGTGCCGGAGCGCTGGATATCAATGGCTGGAAACACGCGCTTATCGGCAAGGCGGCGGTCGAGATAGATTTCCATGTTGCCGGTGCCCTTGAACTCTTCGAAGATGACGTCGTCCATGCGGCTGCCGGTATCAATCAACGCGGTGGCGATGATGGTGAGCGACCCGCCTTCTTCCACGTTGCGAGCGGCGGCGAAAAAGCGGCGCGGGCGCTGCAAGGCGTTGGCGTCAATACCGCCGGAGAGAACTTTCCCGGAAGGCGGCGTGACGGCGTTATAGGCGCGCGCGAGGCGGGTGATGGAGTCGAGCAGCACGACGACGTCGCGCTTGTGTTCCACCAGGCGCTTGGCCTTCTCAAGCACCATTTCGGCGACCTGAATGTGGCGCTGCGGCGGTTCATCGAAGGTAGAACTGATGACTTCGCCCTTTACGGTGCGCTGCATGTCGGTGACTTCTTCCGGGCGCTCGTCAATCAGCAGCACGATCAGCGCGACTTCCGGATGATTCACGGTAATGGAATTGGCGATGGACTGCAGCATCATCGTCTTGCCGGTGCGCGGGGGAGCGTTAATCAAACCGCGCTGGCCCTTGCCGATGGGGCAGAGCAAATCCAGCACGCGCCCGGTCAGATTGTCCTTGTTCGTTTCCATCTTCAGGCGGCCCTGGGGATAGAGCGGCGTAAGGTTGTCGAAGAAAATCTTGTTGCGGGCAACTTCGGGGTCCTCAAAGTTGACGGCTTCGACTTTGATCAAAGCGAAGTAGCGTTCGCCGTCTTTCGGAGGGCGCACCTGGCCGGAGACGGTGTCACCGGTTCGCAGGTCGAACTTGCGGATCTGCGAAGGCGAGACGTAGATATCGTCGGGGCCGGGGAGATAGTTGTATTCCGGAGCGCGGAGGAATCCGAAACCGTCGGGCAGGCATTCAAGGACGCCTTCTGAAAAGATCAGGCCGCTTTTCTCCGTTTGCGCGCGGAGGATCTGGAAGATCAGTTCCTGCTTGCGCATCCCGCTGGCGCCAGGAATGTTCAATTCCTTGGCGATTTTCGCTAGGTCAGTGATGTTTTTTTCTTTCAGCTCAGCAAGGCTGATACTGATTTGATTATTTCCTTCTGTACTCGTTTCTTTTGCCATATATCCTAACTTTAAGTTTTGGTTGATTGTTCCTTGACCGAACTACTACACGGAACTGGACTGCGTGGTGGTGTACCTTCCGGCGAAAAAGACCTTTCCGCCAGGGCGGGCAACCAAACTATCTGCAACCAGAAGCGGCTCGATGCGGGCGAATACTCGCAGGCTGCAGGTGCAGACTGCTCCCGGATTGAGCTGCTTAGTTTGTCAAACTCGTGTCTTTATCAGCGCCGGTAGTAAACGGCTCCGCGACAGGCGCAACCCCAGTGCTTACAAGCGGCACGATGGGCCGCTCCAGGGCAACCTGCAATACCTCATCCATGGTTTCCACGAAGTGCATCTTCAGGCTGGAGAGGATCTCCTGGGGGATTTCCGCTAGGTCCTTCTCATTATCCTTCGGAAGGATGATGGTACGCAAGCCCATTCGATGGGCGGCCAGCAGCTTCTCTTTGACGCCGCCGATGGGCAGAACCTTGCCGCGCAGGGTGATCTCGCCGGTCATGGCCACGTCGTGGCGAACCGCATTCTTCGTCAGTGCGCTGACGATGGAGGTGCAGATGGTAATACCGGCCGATGGGCCGTCCTTGGGGATGGCTCCTTCGGGCACGTGCACGTGGATATCGAGCGTGCGGTAGAAATCCTTTTCCAGGCCCAGCGCGGCGGTGCGCGAGCGAACGTAGCTCATGGCAGCCTGTGCGGATTCCTGCATCACTTCGCCGAGCTTGCCGGTGGGCGTCAGGCGGCCCTTGCCTTCCATGGTGGTGGCTTCGACGGCCAGAACGGAGCCGCCGACTTCGGTCCACGCGAGGCCGGTGGTGAGGCCGATTTCATTCTGCTTTTCGAGCCAGAACTCGCGGTACTTCAGCACGCCGAGGTATTCATTTACGTTTGCGACGTCGATCCGGATGGTGGTTTCCGGGCCGTCAGCAACAACGCGGCGAGCCATCTTGCGCGCGATATTCTGAATTTCGCGCTCCAGGTTGCGCACGCCCGCTTCGTGGGTGTAGTGGCGGATCATATGCAGCAGGCCTTCATCGGTGAAGGTGAGATTCTTGTCGGTGAGGCCGGTAGCTTCGCGGGCGCGCTTCACCAGGAAGCGCTTGGCGATTTCGAGCTTTTCCTGCTCGGTATAGCCCGGCAAGCGAAGAATCTCCATGCGATCCTGCAGCGGCTGCGGGATGGTGTGCATCACGTTGGCGGTGCACACGAACATGACTTTCGAAAGGTCGTATTCGACGTCCAGGTAATGATCCGTGAACGCGTGATTGAGTTCCGGATCGAGGACTTCCATCAATGCGGCCGAAGGGTCGCCACGGAAGTCAGTGGACATCTTGTCCACTTCGTCGAGAACGAAAATCGGATTGACCGTGCCGGCTTTCTTCATCATCTGGATGATCTGGCCGGGAAGGGCGCCAATGTAGGTGCGGCGGTGGCCGCGGATTTCGGCTTCATCGCGCACGCCGCCAAGAGAAACGCGAACAAATTTGCGGCCGGTGGCATGGCCGATGGACATGGCCAGCGAAGTCTTGCCAACGCCCGGAGGCCCGACAAAGCAAAGAATGGAGCCTTTGGGATTCTTGACGAGCTGGCGGACGGCGAGGAATTCCAGAATGCGATCTTTCACTTTTTCCAGGCCGTAATGCTCGGTGTTCAGAATATCCTCGGCGGCCTTGATGTCGCGAATCTCTTTCGAACGCTTCTTCCAGGGCACCGCGAGCAGCCAATCAATGTAATTGCGGCTGACGGTGGATTCGGCGGACATCGGCGGCATAAGCTCCAGGCGCTTGAGCTCGGTGCTGGCCTTTTCAAGTACGTCCTTGGGCATGCCGGCGGAATCGATTTTCTTCTTCAGTTCCTCGATTTCATTCTTCTCGCCGCGGCCGAGTTCCTTCTGGATGGCTTTGAGCTTTTCGTTCAGGTAATACTCTTTTTGCGCGCGCTCCATCTGGCGCTTGACGCGGGTATTGATGTTGCGGTCGACGTTCAGTTTTTCCAGTTCGATTTCCAGGATGTCAGAGACGCGATTCAGGCGCTCGAGGGGGTCGGCGGTTTCAAGCAGGTCCTGCTTTTCGTCGACAGGGAGCTGGAGATTCGCAGCGATGGTGTCGGAAAGACGCGAAGGATCGTCCACGCGCGCGGCGGCGATCATGGTGTCGTAATTCAGGCTCTGCGAGAGCTTGATGAACTGCTCGTAGAGGCCGGTGACCTTTTGCACGAGCTGTTCGACCTGGGGAGTGGCTTCGATTTTCGCGGCGAGAAGCCGGATGGTGGCGCGAAAAAAGCCTTCCTCGGAGGTGATGGAGATGGATCGCGCGCGTTCGACGCCTTCGACCAGCACCTTGATGTTGCCGTCGGGCAGCTTGACGCTCTGGACGATGTTCGCGAGGGTGCCGACGGCGTAAATCTCCTCGGGCTTCGGATCGTCAATCGACGCGTCATGCTGGGTCGAAAGAAAAATCTTCTTGTCGCCGGCAAGCGCTTCTTCCAGAGCGCGAACGCTTGCTTCGCGGCCGACGATAAACGGGGTCATCTGTTGCGGAAAGATGACCATATCGCGCACCGGCATCATGGGTACGCGTTTCATTTCCTGTTTCTCACGAGTGAACATGCAGGCCCCTGAACATCCTCAGAGCCCAAGAGGCTGCTAGCCAGCCTTCTCGAGCAAACTCCAATTGATTTCATGGCCGCGGACCATTTCGGCGGTGACCACAAAATCGCGCACTCTCTTCTGCATCGGCAGGTGGTACATCAATTCCAGCATGAGGTCTTCGAGGATCATACGCAAGCCGCGCGCGCCGACCTTGCGCTGAAGAGCCAACTCCGCGACGGTCTCAAGAGCGTCGTCGGTGAACCGCAGGCGCACGTTTTCGAACTCAAACAGGCGCTGGTACTGCTTCATCAGGGCATTCTTCGGCTCGGTCAAAATCTTCATCAGCGCGCCCTTGTCGAGGTCGCTCATGACTCCCGCGACAGGCAAGCGGCCTACAAATTCGGGGATAAGACCGTACCGGATCAGATCGCCGGGCTGGACCTGCTCCAGCAATTCCGTGTTGCGGCGCTGTGCAGAGGTCGCTCCAGACTCGGTATGGAAGCCAAGGGAACGGCGACCGACACGCTTTTCGATCAACTTTTCCAGACCCACGAACGCGCCGCCGCAGATAAACAAGATGTTCGTCGTGTCGACCGGGGTAAATTCCTGGTGGGGATGCTTGCGGCCCCCCTGGGGAGGAACATTGGCAACGGTGCCTTCGAGAATCTTGAGCAGCGCCTGCTGAACGCCCTCGCCGCTGACATCACGGGTGATGGAAGGGTTTTCGTCCTTCTTGGCGATCTTGTCGATCTCATCAATATAGATTATGCCTTGCTGCGCCTTCTGCACGTCGCCGTCGGCGGCCTGCAGGAGCTTCAGGATAATGTTTTCCACGTCCTCGCCGACGTAGCCGGCCTCAGTAAGCGTGGTGGCGTCAACGATGGCGAATGGCACATCGAGCATGCGCGAAAGAGTCTGCGCCAGCAGGGTCTTGCCCGTGCCCGTCGGCCCAATCAGAAGAATGTTGGACTTGCTGAGCTCCACCTCGCCGGGCTGCTTGTTCAGAAAAATGCGCTTGTAGTGATTATAAACAGCGACGGCCAATTTCTTCTTCGTGCGGTCCTGGCCGATGACGTAGCTGTCCAGGAACTGCTTGATCTCCGGCGGGCGAGGCAGGCGGCGCGTCGGCGCAGCAGCAGCTTGCTCGCGCTTTTCATCTTCGAGAATCGTCTGGCAAACGCCCACACACTCGTTGCATATGTACGCCCGGGGATAGTCGGAAGGCGAACTGATCAGCTTCTCCACCTGCTCCTGGGTCTTGTGGCAGAAGGAGCAACGGAGTGGTTCGTCTGGCGTATATTTTTTCACGTGTGTGAGGGCCTCTCCTCCGGTACAGGCTCCGGAGATGCTGAATACCATTCTAGGCCGATTTTTCCCCTGGGTGAAAGAGAAACTGTGAGCCCTGCCATCAAACAGAAACGCTTGTGGATTCCCTGCCGCACCCGGCCCGGCCGGCAAGCGGTGAATTTCTACCGGTGCTTGTAGATGATCTCATCGATCATCCCGTATTCCTTGGCTTGCTCCGGATTCATGATGTAATCGCGCTCCACATCCTTTTCGATGCGCTCCACGGGCTGGCCGGAGTGCTTGGAAAGGATGCTGTTGATGGTCGTGCGCATACGCAGGATTTCCTTGGCATGCAGGTCAATGTCGGTGGCCTGGCCGCCCAGCCCGCTCATCCACGGCTGGTGGATCAGAATGCGCGCATTCGGCAGGGCAAAGCGCTTCTTCGGTGAGCCGCCGGCAAGCAGCACAGCGGCGATCGAAGCGGCCTGGCCCACGCAGGTGGTAACCACGTCCGGCTTGACGAACTGCATGGTGTCATAAATCGCAAAGCCAGCGGTAATGGAGCCGCCCGGGGAGTTGATGTAGAGCTGGATATCTTTTTCCGGGTCCTCGGCCTGCAGGAAGAGCATCTGCGCGGTGGCCAGGTTGGCAACGTGGTCATCAATCGGTGTGCCAATAAAGATGATGTGCTCTTTCAGGAGGCGCGAGTAGATATCGTAAGCGCGCTCGCCCCGGCTGGTCTGTTCAACCACCATGGGAACCAGAGTGGTCGCGTAATAAGCAGGTTGGTCGTAGTTTTTCATGTGAGAGATTTGGCTCGCAGGAGCGGGGTCAGGATCACTTGGCGCTTGCCGCGGCAACCGTTTTGACGCTGGCATTCTGCGCCAACCAGTCGATGGTCTTGTCACTCCGCAGCTTTGCTTTCATCCTATCGAGCGCCCCCTGCTTTGTCAAACGCGCGCGAAACGCTTCTGTCGATTCACCGGAGTGGCCGGCCATATGTCCGATCTCATGGTCCAGTTCCTCGTCGGTCACCTCGATTTTTTCCTCGGTGGCGATGCGGTCAATCACCAGTTCGGCCTTCACGTCATCCTTGGCGCGTTCTTCCTGGCGGTGGCGAAGGCTCGCCCAATCAACATTGACTTGCCGGGGATCCACGCCTTGCTGGGCGAGAGAACGTACCACCCGCTCGAGCCGCACGTCCATTTGATGCTCGACCAGCGTTTCCGGTACGGGGAAGTCGTGCAGCTTCACAAGTTCGCCGATCACTTTTTCACGCTGCAGATCTTTCTGACGATGATCGCGCTCGTGCTCGAGGCTCTCGCGGATCTTGGTCTTTAGTTCATCGAGTGAAGTGGCTTCGCTCACGTCTTTGGCAAATTCGTCGTTCAATTCGGGAAGCTGTTTGGTCTTGATGCCCAGCACGTCCACTGAATAGTGGAGGAGCTTGCCGGCCAGTTTGGGGTCCGGATAGTCAGCGGGATAATTGACGTCGAAATCCTTGTGATCGCCGATATTGGCGCCACGCAGGTTTTCGTTGAACGGCTCCATGGTCTCTTCGGCGCCAACGTGGCACAGCACGCTTTCAGCCCGCAGCGGCTCGCCGCCGTCTTCGGGCTTGCCATTGAGCTTGACCTGCACAAAATCGTCGTTCTGGACGGCGCGGCCCTCGACCGGGGTGAACGCAGCGGCGCGCTGCTGCATCTCGGTAAGCGCTTTCGTCACATCCTCATCGGTGAGGCCCATTTCCGGCATTTCAATTTCGAGTCTCTTGTAGTTGGCGAGAGTAAATTCCGGCAGCACATCGAAGGAAGCGCGGAACTTCACCGGTTCCCCTTCCTTGAATTCCAGCTTATCCACCTGGGGCTGTGAGACGGGAGAGAGTTTCTGCTCCGCCACCGCCTTCTCTACGGTCTCCGGCACCAGGTTTTGCAGCACTTCGCTCTTGATGTCTTCCGCAAAGCGACGCTTGATCAGCGAAATCGGAGCCTTCCCCGGGCGGAATCCCGGCACGCGCGCCATCTTGGCAAACTCCTTGGCGACTTTTTCAGCGGCCTTCGATACCTCTTCGGCGGGAATTTCCAGTTCCAGTTCTCTACGGCAGCTAGCGTCCGCCATTCGTCTTCTCCCTCAAAGGAAATCAAAAGTTGAAATTGCCGGTCCGGCAGGCGGATGGTGCGGGGCCAAAAACACGCATCCGGGTTCCTTCACTCCATCCCGCGCATGCTGCGGAATTATTATGGATTACAGTGCGGAACCCAGCGGAAATCCTGCAAGCGACATCGAACCCTTAGTATAAGTTAGCGCGCGGCCGGGGTCAACGAATGACGATTCCGCCATTCCGCCTGAAAATGCGCCGGCGCGGACCTCCCGCGACCCCACCGATCCCTCGTGCGACCCGGCTTTTAGAAACGGCAGTGGGAGTTGGGCATACTCCGCAACGAAACCGGCGCCGCGGTGTTCTATAGGGTGGTAGAGTAAGAAAACAGAAACTCAATTCGCGCCTCGCTCATCTAATAGAAATAGAGCGCAATCGAGCACCAGGCGCGCGGAGGTTGACGGGCATGAACATATTCAAACGTGTGGCCAGCGTTGCACGGATCTCGCGGAGCAGAGGGGCCGCTGCTCTCCTCTCGGGGTTCACGCTGTTGTTCGCGGTTGGACCGATGGATACTCGCGCGGCTCAGGATCAGCCCGCCACGTCGCAGACACCGGAGGGCCCGGCGTACCAGACGCAATCTCCCGAACAGTTGCAGCAACTGGTGGCGCCAATCGCGCTCTATCCGGATTCTCTGGTGGCGCAGATTCTGACGGCATCCACCTTTCCCGAGCAAGTGGTCGAGGCAGACCGCTGGGCGCAAAACCACCCGGATCTGAAGGGCGACGCGCTGGCGCAGGCTGTAGACAAGGAGCCATGGGACCCGAGCGTCAAGGCCCTCGCCGCCTTTCCCTCCGTATTGGGGAATATGGACAAAAACCTTTCCTGGACTTCCTCGCTGGGCGACGCCTATTACAACCAGCAGCAGGATGTGACGGACGCCGTTCAGGTCATGCGCCAGAAGGCGGAGCAGGCGGGCAACCTGAGTTCCACACAGCAACAAACCGTGACGAAGCAGGGCCCCAACATCATTATTGAGCCCGCGGCCCCTGACGTAGTCTACGTACCCGCCTACGATCCCTGGCTCGTCTACGGTCCGGGAATCGTAGCTTGGCCCGGTTGGTATCCCTATCCCGGAATCTGGTACGGAGGACCGCACCTGTTCTTCGGCGTCGGCTTCGGCATCGGCTTCTTCGGCGGCTACGGGTGGGGCTGGGGCCACTGGGGTTACGACTGGCACAACCACTACGCCATTCACGATCACGAGCGGTACTATTCGCACAGCACAACCTTCTATAACCGCAATGTCTATTACCGCGGCGGACGCGGTGGCGCCGGCGCGCCCGGCCGGGAAGGCTTCCGCCCGCAGGACAGAAGTTTCGCGGCCCACGGCAATGTCTACAACCGCCCGGGCGGTTCGCCCCGGCCGTTTGAAGGAAACACGCATGCGGCTCGCGGCTATGCCGAACCGCATGGCCAGAGCAACGTGCGATCGGGCGCGTTCAGCGGCTATGACCATGGTGGTGAATCCCGCAGCTACTCAGCCCGGGGAAGCGCCAGCGTTGGCGGCGGTTCTCACGGCGGCGGCGGCGGAGGCTCGCATGGCGGCGGCCACCACTAGGCTGGGAATTGCGCAGTTCCGCAGGGAACAAGAAGATCGGTAAGAGGAGGGAAGTGCTATGCGGATCGGGAATATGAACTTTGGCGCTGCTGGTGGCGGCAATCTGGAGAAGCTGGCCGTGATCGCCATTCTCCTAGCGGGCTCTTTTGCCCCGCCGTCCAAGGGGCAGCAAGCAGGGCAGAAGACTTTTGCCTCGCCCGAGGAAGCGAGCAAGGCCCTGTTCGAGGCGGCGAAGAACAACGACGAAAAAGCCGTGCTTGATGTACTGGGTCCGGACGGGAAGGAAATCATCTCGTCAGGCGATCCAGCCGAGGACGAGCAATCCCGCGCCAATTTCGTCGCGAGATATGAAGAGATGAAACGCCTGGTGAAAGAACCGGACGGCAGCGTCACTTTGTACATCGGCGCGCATAACTGGCCCTGCCCGATCCCGCTGGTACACAAAGGGAATGCCTGGTATTTCGACACCGCCACCGGGAGACAGGAAATATTGTTCCGCCGCGTCGGCCAGAACGAAATGTCAGCCATTCACGTGTGCCGCGAACTGGCGGCAGCACAGAAAGAATACTATTCAGAGCAGCATAACGTGTACGCGGCGAGGATTCACAGCGCGGAAGGAAAGCACGACGGGCTGTACTGGAAAACGCCTGAAAACGAGCCGGCAAGCCCGATCGGCCCCCTGGTGGCCCAAGCCGTGTTTGACGAGGAAACCAAGAGCCGGGGCGCCCAGCCTGTCCCGTTCCGCGGCTATTATTTTCATATCCTGACTCGCCAGGGGAAGAACGCCGCGGGCGGCGCGAAGAGCTACCTCGTGGACGGCAAAATGACCGGCTTCGCGTTCGTTGCGTTTCCCGCGGTCTACCGCACTTCGGGCGTGAAAAGTTTCCTGGTCAGCGAAGACGGTGTGGTCTACGAGAAGGATCTCGGGAAAAAGACGGAACCCCTCGCCATCTCCATGCGCGAGTTCAATCCGGATTCCAGTTGGCAAAAAGCAATGGCGGAACAGCAAGCCGCCGCCGGCGAACAAGCGCCGCAATAACACAAACTCTGCAGCCGCTAGCAATCCGGCCGGCTGAGGCACACGTTTCGTCCACAAATGATTTGCAGGCATTCCGCCCAGTGATTCCCGGCCACGATCTCGAAGCCGGAACCAAGGAAGCGCGCTCAGAGCGACCCTACCTGAAAAGAGCCAGGTTGATTGCGTCGGCCATGGCCTGATAGCCAAGATCATTCGGATGGAGATGGTCTTCCGAACTGAAGCGTGGCAATAGTCGGCGGGGATGGTCCGGATCCCGGAGAACCGCGTCGAAATCGATCACGCCGTCAAACCAGCCGCTGGTCCGGATCCATTGATTAACCGCCTGCCGAGTCACTTCCTTCGATTCCGAGTAGTAGCCCGGCAAATCTACGCCTTCAAAAGGGCTAATCGTGGCGCCAATCAGCTTGACCCCGCGAGCGTGAGCGCGAGCGATCAGTTGCCGGTAGGCGTCGATCAAGTGCTCGGGAGTGCGAACATCGGTTGCCTCGGCAAGGTAGTCCGCTCCCAGCTTTGCGCCGGGGAATCCGATGTCATTGATTCCCTCGAGCAGCACAATGTGCGTGACGCCGGGTAGCGCCAGGGCGTCCCGGTCGAACCGAGCCAGGGCGCTGACCCCAAAGCTCGCGATGAAGCAATCGCTCAGCAGCCGGTTACCGGCGATACCCGCATTGACCACCGCCAGCTTCGAACCTTCGGGCGTCTTTCCCAGGCGACGGATGAGATCACTCGGCCAATTGTGGTCCGCATCCACGGTAGACCCATCGCCATCGGTGACCGAGTCACCAAACGCTACGACCAGCCGCTGCGACGGCTGAGCAGGAACGAATACAGCACTAACGAGAATTGAGGACTCCGTTTCAGCTCCACCCGTTATCTTTTCCGCACGGGTATGGTCACCGTGTTCTGAGACGACGGCGCTCTTGAGCGCGAGCGCGTGCAGCGTCGGACGAACGACCCGCGTTGGGAAATAGAGGCTTATGCTGATCTCGGCTCCGGAATTGACGGGGAAGTCCACCGAGTCGCTCAGGACCGGCGCCCCGGCGGGGATTGCGACCGAACTGCGCCCCCCGAAAGTGACCGCCTGAATCGAGCCTGGCCTGACGCTCCTTGGATCGGTTGGCGCCCCAATCGTGGCCGAGCCAACGAGGAGGGGCACGGAGCCGTATTCGTTCGAAAGGCGAAGGCAGATCTGGTCTCCTCCGATCGAGACGCGCACGCGCTCTCGCACCGTCTGGTCTTCGACATTGAGCAGCGGTTTCTGTGAATCGGGGGCCGTTGGCTCCGGGCTGGCCGCCCAGGTGGCGATCCATTTACGCGGAGCCCCAGCCTGTTGGGGAATCAATAGGAGAGAGCAAACGAGCGCGCAGTTCCGTAATTCTTTCATGTGATGTCGTTCTCCGGCCGCTGAATTCGACTCTTGTGGAGATGGAATCTGGCAGAATCCATGCGCTACTTCATCGCCGAATCATCTGTCGGACGAATGGTTACCTCGTCCATCCGAATTTACGGGGGTTGAGCGCACTGATTGCCGGTTTGTGGTTTGGCTTCACGGACCCATTCTCTCTGTGGATATCCCAGAGTGAGTTGCGTTTGGACACAACCGTCCGCCTTCTTGCCATAGACTATGGCCGCTTCAAATCGTTAGCAACTGCCCGAAAGATGTGGCTCCTGGGTTACGGGGTTGTGGGAACCCGAAGTCGAAGCCGAGGGACTGGCTAGATTGGCTGTGTTTCTTCTGTCGCGTTGTGGTTCGTTCACTCGCCTTAGAAGCGATACTCGAGCGTGGCCGTCACCGTGTGAGCATGATAGGAAGGCTGGTCCACTCCAAGGAAAAGATACCTTGCCGCGGAGGGATCGCCCACCACGAAGCCGGGATAGAACGGACTGGCCGCTCCGGGCACCGGTGTGGGCGAGGTGGCGCTGTTCAAAATCGGATTCGTGCAGCCAAGCACGGGCGCGCTCGGGGGTGGCGAACTCACGCAGCCCATGTACGGGGTCATTACCGTGGTCTGATAATCCCGGTTGTCCCACTGCTGATAGCGATACTCGAGTTTTGGCGTCAACCTGTCGGTCAGTTTGTATTTGAAAATCACACCGACTTCGTGGCTGCGATCGACCGTTTCAGGATAGGGCGTCGCGGCATTCGTCCCGACCAGCTGAAACGCGTTCGGGCCGGTGAGGATCGTCGGATCCCCGAGGAAATGCGAGTCCACATTGCCCTTGCCCGCGGAAAGTGAATAGTAAGTGGTGAAATAGATCTTTTTGCTCAAATAGAGATCCACGCCCACGGAATAAACATCCACGGGATCGCGGGTGGTGCTCTGCCAGTCGTTGTTGGGCGTGTCGCACCCGGTGCAGGTCAGAATTGTTTGAATGCCCGAGGGTGGCGTGCGATAGCGGGTGATCATCCGCGTGTAATAGTGCTCGCGCGAATACTCGGCATAGAAGGTCACGTGGGTGGAGATGGCGTAATCCGCGTCGAAGCCGTAGTTGTAGGAAATGTCCTTCAGCAGGCCGTAGAGAAAGTAAGGATTGGTTGTGGCCGCCGCCCCGGTAAGAAAATTCAGAGGCGTCGGGCTGTTGACGCCGCCAGCGCGGTTGTAGTTGTTCTCTAGCGTGCCGCCAAAAGCGGAAACCGTGAGTTTGTCGGAAGGACTGTATTGCACTAGAAAGTCGCCGCGGTTGAGCGTGCGCGCGGCTTCGTCGAAGCGGCGATGGCAACGCTGGTCGCCGGTGAAGGATACGTTGGTGGTGTCCGTGCAGCCGACGTTTGCGCCGGTGGTGGGATCGGAGGCTTGATCGTCCTGGTAAGAGTCCGGAGTGCGGTTTGAATGCCGGTAGGACAGGCGCACCAGAAGATCGCGGATCGGAACCCAGTCGCCCGAAATGAAAAAGGTGTTGTCGAGGGAATGCGAGACGTCGCGGTCGGTGCGATCCATCCAGAGCGCGTCATAGCCTGCTTTTATGGAGCTTTTTTTCGCGAAGTACCACACGCCGCTGACTTCCAGGTCTTTCCGATTAAAGCCGAAGGGCGTGTTGTCCGCGGCACTGGGAGCGGCCGCATCTCCCTGGACGGGCGTAAAGGTATGCACGGGCGTGTTGTCGTTGTAATCGTACTGCCGGTAATTGGCCTTGAACGAAATATTCTTCCAGCTGGCGGTAGAGACCGTGTAATTCATCGCCAAGGTCTGCGCGTCGCCGCCGAGATTGGCCGCAGGCAGTACGGCGAGCGAAGTGCACGCCTGCGCGCCGGTGCCGCAAGTATTGATGGCCGTGTTGCTGGTGTAGGGAAGGAACGCTTCAGATTGCCGCAGCCATCCCGGATTGATGCTGGCGGTTACGTGGAGGTATTTGCCGAGATCGGCCCCGGCGGCGAAATTCAGGTAATTCGCGTGATTGTCCGGATACAGGCTCGCGCGACCCGTGAGCGGGTTGGTGATGGTCTCGTTGGTCAAGCGGAACGGATTGTCCCACGACATCTGGGAAGTATTGTTTTCAAAGAATGAGCCCAAATAGGCGCCTTGCACGACGAAGCTCTGCCTGCCGTATTCGACGCCAGCCCTCACCAGATTATTGAAGTAGTTGATCAGCTCCGGAAGCTCGACTCCGTAACCAGAAGTGGCGCTGGCGCTGGGGCTCGAGTTCATGATCAATCCGATCGGTCGCGTGCCTTTCTGGCTTTCCCGGAAGAACAGGCCGTTCACATTCCAGTGCGGGGTGAGGTTGTAGCCGACCGAAGCCGTGCCGCCCTTCCGGTCGATTTGCGGGGTGATGAAACCCGATTGCGGCACCACCTGCGTGTTGATGATCGCCTGCAGGCTGGTGCCCGCGGGAACCGCGGCCTGCAATTGCTGGCGGATGAGGGCTGGATAACTCCAGTTGCCTGGCGTGGTTTGCGTGAACAGCGTGCGCGTGGTGTTGCTGTAGATATGCGGGATTTCGTCGTAGCGGAATTGCACCTTGAACTTTCCGTAGTTCCCGAAGGTCGCCAAATAACTCTGGTCGCGGTAGAGCGTACTCTGCGACTTCAGGGAGAAATAGTCCTTGGAATGCAGTACGTTGTCGAATTTCAGATCGAAGCGCCGCACATAAAAGCCGTCGCGCACATCCTGATACTCGTTGAATTGTGAGGTTTTGAGCGACGGCTGGAACGGCAGGTCGGGCCGCCCATAGACGTCGCCCGTGGCCAGGCGCACGCCAAATTCAACGCTGCCATGCTCGGTATCCTTGTCTTGGCTGAACACTCCTGCGGGGAAAAGCAACAGCGCCAGAATCACCACAAGCGCAGATTCACTCGATTTTCTCATGTTCGCCAGCTCTCTCTTCCTATCGCAGGAATGCCGAACCCGACGGATGGTTCGAGCCGTGGATGTGGGAATGGCAGTTGGTGCAGCCACGGTTGAAGTTCTTGATGGAACTGAGCGGCTGCGCCTGGGTCGGATGGCGGCTGCTGTCGTGGCAGTCGTCGCACACCCGCGGCATGCGCACCTTTAGTAGTTGCGGATTGTTGCTGCCGTGCGGTTCGTGGCAGTTGGCGCAGTTTTCCAGCACCGGCGGGTGCTCCCACAAAAACGGACCGCGGCGCTCCGTGTGGCAGCTCAGGCAATTCTCGTTGGTGCTGCTCTGGACGAGTTGCGCGGGGTTCGGCGTGCCGTGCGGATTGTGGCAGCTCGTGCAGGTCACTTTGCCTTCGCGGTACGGCATGTGCGAAGAGCGCTGCAATTGCGCGCGCCGCATCTGGTGGCACCCGAGGCAGAGTTCCGGCTGCTTCAGCTTCACGCCCTGATTGTCTGAAAGCGGCGCGCTGTAGCGGGCGTCGGAAGACGCCGAAAGATGCACGCCCTGCTTCACCTGGTGACAGTCCACGCAGGCGATGCCCCGCGATTCGTGCGGGCTGCCTTTCCAGAACAGATGCGTGCCGCGCGCGTGACAGTCCATGCAAACGGAGTTCTGCTCGGCAACGGAGTTTTTCGAATCCTTGCCGAAACGAATCGGGATGGTCTCCTTTCCCCCACCCGCTTCCACGTGGGCCCGGCCGGGCCCGTGGCACGCTTCGCACCCGCGAGCTTCTTCCGGGGTGTGGGGGTTCGCCAGCATCACTTTGCCCATCACCGTGTTCTTGAACCGGCGGTTCTGGTCGTCATGGCAGGTGATGCACGTTTCGCTGCCGACATAGTCGCCGTCGGGTCCCGTCGGCGGAGGCGTCCTGGCCTTTTCCTGCGCCGTTACGGCCTGCGGGACCGCGGTTTTCGATTGCGATGGATTTTCTCCCTGGGCGGGGGGCGCAGGATCCTGAGCCGGCTGCTCCTGAGCAAGGGCATTCACAGTCACGAAGGAAAACAAAATCACCCTGATGAAAGGGAGGAAGACTTGGCGAGGAGGTGTAGTTCCTCTCATCGACTCTCCATTACCGAACGATTTTTACAGGGCGGAACTGCAGGCTTTACAGGGCGGAAACTTCAGGGGTGCCTGGCTCGACTGGCAAATGGCTTTCCACTTCTTGTAGCGTACCCTGATTTATCTAACCTGGGAAATAAGAATATGTGCAATCTGAATTTTACTGGGACAGGCTGGATACCGCTCGCCGGACCGCCTGACTCGCCCGGCGTTTTGTCTTGTTCCAATTCGAATCACGGATTAGGCGAGTTAGGACGGCAGGCACGTCGCAACTCAGTGGTTTCCTGCTGCTCCTCGGCAGCGAAATCGCTGCCAAAATAGTCCCGCGTTCCCAGTTTGGCACCACGGCATTCGAAGTTGAATATTCACCGACAGACAGTGTGCTCAATGTCGTCGCGCGATCGGAAAGCTGGCAACCGGAAGGAGGTTCCGAAGTGCTGCTCGGCGGCGTGGTATTATGGGCTTCTGAATTATTTCGACTTGCCTAAAACGAATTCCACGCCAGCCTCTTTTTTCTAGTTTTCGCCACAAGCTTGCGCTAACCTTTTTGTGGGACAGAACCTCGAACCCTTTCGAACCACATTGCAGTTCATGGACAAACAGGAGGTCCGTCGTAATGAAGAAATTGCTTTCGGTTGTGGTATTGGCCGCATTCTTTGCGGTGATGGTTGTGGCGGCAGATGACGTTGTGAGCGCTCTTCACGGGGTGGTCACGAAGGTGGACGCGGCTGCCAAGACAATCGTCGTGAAGACCAAGGATGGCACCGAGCACACCATCCACTTCGTGGATAAGACCACCGTGCGCGGCGCAGAAGGCGTCGAAACAGGTGCCAAAGACACCTTTCACGGCGTCAAGGAAGGCTCGGAAGTTGTCGCCCACTACACGGTGAAGGGAACGGAAAAGACGGCCGTGGAAGTGGACAAAGTCGGCAAGGACGGCATGAAGTCCGTTGAAGGTACGGTAACCAAGGTCGGCGAAGGCGGCAAGACGATCACCGTCAAAGCCGCCGATGGCACCGAGCGCACGTTTGAGGTGGTCGGCCACGACACCAAAGTAGCCGCAGTGGACGCGGGGAAGGGAACCGAAAAGGGCGCCAAAGTAACCGTCTACTACTCAGAGAGCGCCGGCAAGAAAGTGGTGCACTTCTTCGAAAAACTTTAATGCTTGCCGGAGAAGACCTGGCAACGCACGAAGAGTGATCTTGAGTTTTTCCCAGAAATCTGACCCTGCCGAAATTATCCGGCAGGGTTTCTCTTTTGATGGACAAGCTCAGTCGGCGGCCATCGGTCGCGCCAGGGCATTGGTCATATCCGCATGCAGCAGGCGGTGAAACAGGTGCTCCCCGGCTTCGCGCCGCAGCGAGAGGCGTCCCGCTACGTAGGCGCGCGAACGGAGGCCGCGCTGCACCGAATCGCAGATCGCCATGTCTTCATCCTGCACTTTCTCACTGACGGCAATGCTTTGCTCGTGGTGTTTCGCGGCGGCGGGGCTGGTGTCGGCGAAATAATAGTCAAAAATTACCGCGCACTTGTTGACCCCGAGCGGCAGCACCAGGTTGGTATCCATTACCCCGGAGTAAGCGTTCAGCATGAAGTTCGGATAGACCCACAGATAAAACGCCGTGCCCTGGCGCGTCGAGCCGATCGAGGATTCCAGCGCTCCCGAACTGTCGAGCGGGCTGGACTGCAGGCAGGCGCGTTCGAAATTCTCGATGGTATATTTCGTGTACTCGACGACGCTGCTCAGTCCCTTGTGCGCGTGCGGCACGTGGTAGCCGCCATCGAGGTAATTGTCCACATAAACCTTCCAGTTGCAATTCAACGTGTAGATGCGGCGATCAAAATATTTGAGCGACTCGGTGATCTTCAGCGGGGCCACAATCTGGGGAACTTTCCCCAGGAATTCAGTCAGCGGGGCGGCGCGCCCGTCGAGATTCACGAAAACGAAATTCTCCCAGGTGTCCACGCGCACGGGCACCAGGCCATTGTCCGCGCGATCGAAATTGCAGACGCCCTCAAACTCCACCATGCCCTTCAGCGCCCCGTCGTTGCCATAGGTCCACCCGTGATACGGGCAGCGGAAATTCCTCGCGCAGCCCGCCGCTTCGGGCACAACGGCCGCGGCATGGTGGCGGCATACGTTGTAAAACGCCCGCAGTTTGCCGTCATCGCCGCGAACCACGACCAACGGTTCCTTGTTGACGTCAATGGTGAAAAATTGACCGGGTTCCTTCACCTCGTCCAGGTGGCCGGCCACCTGCCAGTTGGCCGCAAAAACGGATGCGCGCTCCAGTTCGGCAAGGCGTTCATCGAAATACCACGGAGCGGGGATAGTCCACGCTTTTTCCAGTGGATTAGCCGGGTTATAAAGATCGAGCAGATCGCGAACGCTGCGCTCGTGCATAACCGATGACTCCAATAGGAATGACGAAGAAGCTAGTGGGCTTCATTCTCCTGCAGGAACACAGAGCGGCGCAAGTGGAAGAAAACCGTGGCCCTTCCAGGCGAATCAAGGAATGTGCGGCTGGAAGCCGAATTTTGGTGCGGGAGAGAGGATTTGAACCTCCAAGGACTTGCGTCCGGTAGCTCCTAAGGCTACTGCGTCTGCCAGTTCCGCCACTCCCGCACCGCCAAAATGAATGATACTTGGTATGGCGGCTTTTTGGCCATAGCCCGCCGAATGGTTGTGCTGGAATCCCCCAGCCGGATGGAGGATAATGGGGCGCCCCGCAGACCGGTAAGGCGGCGAACAGCGGTCATGATCGTTCAGCAAACTAACGACCCGATGTTGGTCATCCGGCAAACGGATCATGCCATCCTTTCGGGCTTTTTTGCCAGGGAATGGGGGAATGAAGTTTTCCCCCGCCCCGAGCCTTTTCTATCCTTTTGCCTGGCGGCGGCGGAACACGACAACGGCTGGCAGGAATGGGAAATGACGCCGGGCGTGGATCCCAAATCGTTCGCCCCATACACCTTCATGAGCGTGCCCACCGATGAGCACGTTTTGCTTTACCAGCGCGGAATCGACCGGGTGGTGAAATCGGATCTCTACGCCGGCCTGCTCGTGGCCAGCCACTGCATGGGACTCTACGACCGCGCCAGGGCGACCATGCCGGGGTATTCCGCGAAGTACGTGAAATCGCAGGAGCAGCATCACGCCAACGATTTTGTGCAGCGGCTACGCTTACAGCAATTGCGTTTGAAAGTAGACCTGCGCAGCGACGCGGCGACCAAGGACCTGACCGACGAAAAACTGATTACCGCGAATATCCAAAGGCTGGCCGCGCTCGATCGATTGTCCTTGTATTTCTGCCTGGGGGCCGAGCACGACACAACGATTGAGGGCGTCCCCATGGATGAGAATGGGGAAGAGGCGGATTGGGAGTTGCGCGCCGCCGGAGCCAACGAATTCACGCTGGACCCCTACCCCTTCCGCAGGCAGCCGCTGGAATTCGCTCTGCTGGCGCGACGGATTCCCCGCCGGCGCTATATGGATGATCTGGACTTGCAGAGCGTGTTGTCGGCAGCCCCTTTTTTCCAGCTGAAGTTTGCGTTGCGTCCTGGCATGGGCAGAGACCGTGCGTTTGCCGCCCGCCGGTGAAAATTCCTCGATCAAAAATTTCAATCTCCTTGCTTTGCACTTGACTTTCATTCACAACCCGTACATCGTTTAGAGCTTTGCTCCCCTCTGCGGTCGCTACCGGGCAGACGCGGGGCATACCCGTTCTCTATGACCAAGGTCCGACTGTGTTTCCATGATCGCTGTTTCGACGGCACCGCTTCCGCGGCGCTTTTTTACCGCTTTTACCGGGAATGCTTCGATCCCAAGGCCGAATTCCATTTCAGCGGAATGACCCACAAGGCCAAGCATCCCTGGGAAGAGGGCCTCTTCGACGGTGACGAAAACGCCATCGTTGATTTCAAGTATTCGAATTCGCCGAAAGTGACCTGGTGGTTTGACCATCACCAGAGTGCTTTTCTGACCCCCGCGGATGCCGAGTATTTCAAGCGCTTCCCCGGCCCGCACATGTTCTACGACCCGGAATACAAATCCTGCACCAAATTGATCGCCACCGTGGCCAAGGAAAAGTTCGGATTCAACACCAAGCCCCTGGCCGACCTGATCCACTGGGGCGACATCATCGATGGAGCGCAATTTCCCACAGCGCAATCGGCCACCGAATTGACGGAACCCGCCCCGCAACTCGCCCTGGTGATCGAGGCCGCGCCCGATAACGGAGTGCCCGCGCAATTGATTGCGGAGCTGGCCTATCGCCCCCTGGCCGAAATGGTCCAACTCCCGGCGGTCACAAAATATCTTGGGCCGCTGCTCGAGCGCCACCGCAAATCCATCGAAATCCTGCGCGAACGCTGCGAATCGAAGGAAGGTGTAGTGTTCTTTGACGTAAGCGATCTGGACCTCGAGGGCTACAACAAGTTCGTCCCGTACCTGCTGCACCCGGAAAGCGTCTATTCGGTCAGCGTAAGCGCATCGCCGATGCGCGCCAAAGTATCGCTCGGGACAAATCCCTGGAATCAGGCCACCGCTGACCAGAACCTGGCAACGCTGGCCGAAAAATACGGCGGCGGCGGCCATCCCCGCGTCTCTGCAATCTCTTTCGACCCGCAGGACATCGCGAAAGCCAAGCAGGTTGCCAGGGATCTGGCGGCGGTGCTGCGCGCCAAGTAGGCGGAATTTACTTCCCTCGCGAATCCGGGCCCTCCGGACTGAAATTAAATTTTCAAGCTGTTGCGCTGAGTGAGAGTCGACAAGAATTTTCAGAGTGTGTAAAATAACAGTTTCCCCGTGGACCGGTAGCTCAATGGTAGAGCAGTTGACTCTTAATCAACGGGTTGGAGGTTCGAGTCCTCCCCGGTTCACCAACTCTTTCATTTTCAATACATCAAGCCGCCGCCAACTTCAGTTTGGTAACATCGCATAACAACTCGGTCGTCATCTCGTCCATTGGAGCCCGGAAGTCCTCGGTATCTACGTGCTGATATACAGAGAGTGTTGTTTGCACGCTTGAATGTCCGAGTAGCTCCGAGACCACCTTTGTTGGATAACGCTTGAGCATTTGCGTGGACAGCGTGTGGCGAAAGTCGTGCCATCCACCGAGCTTTATTCCAAGTGCCTCCGCCGCTGGTCGGAGATATCGATTGGCGGCATTCTTTGGGTCCACCGGTGTCCCGGTCTGGGATCGGAAAACCCATTCACCCTCACCAAGCAATTTCATCCGTTCGAGCAAGGCAGTAGGTATTGGAATGCTGCGATTCGAGCCCTTCGTCTTAGTGGTTCCTTCTTTTCGCTCATAGATACGGCGTTGAATGTGCAGAGTATTTCCATCGAAATCCGACCACTTGATTCCAACGGCTTCTCCGATTCGAGTGCCTGTTGCGGCAAGAAAGATCACAAGTGTTGAGTACGGTTCCTCCAATTGTGCTGCGAGCGCAGCGACTTGATATGGAGTGAGAATTGTACGTTTCACCTTGGAGCCAGCGAGCGGCAGTCTCACTCCGGCGCAAGGATTCTTCACAATCCAGTCACATGCCACAGCCCACGAAAGAACACGACTGAGCGAGGCCCTCATTCCGCGCAGAGTATTGCGACAAAACTTCTTCGCTCTGTCTGCAAGGAATGTCTCCACGTCGTACCGGCTGATTTCAGAAACTTGGCGGCTTCCAAAGGCCGGAACGATATACGACTTCAGGTTGTAGATGTAAGTGTCCGAAGTGCTTTCTTTGAGAGTTGGCACAACCGCCGCCTTCCATCTCTCGAAAAGCTCTCCGAAGTTTAATTGGGCTGTAGGTTTTTGGTTCATTAGGACCGAGAGGCGTTCCAAAGCCATCGCCTTGTTTGTGAGTTCGGAAACTGGACCGAGCTTCACATTTCGCTGACGGCGGGTAAATCCTCCGTCTGGTTTTGGCACATCCTCACGCCACATCCCATACCACATCTGCTTCCCCTTACTTCCTTTCTTTAGTACAGAACCACGTTGATAACGCTTGAACCCCATAGGAACGATCCTTTCGGGTTTCAAGCGGTTTCCCGCATCTCTTCTACCCTGAAATTCACGCTGAAGCAATATGGGGTCAAAACGAACGAGACGGCCTACACGGACCGCAGGCAGTTCGCTAGTGTGTCGGCGCACCCAACTTTCCGATACGCCTAACAGAGAAGCGGTCGCGGACACGTCTAGCAGACCTTGCGGAGTTATTGGCGTGGGTTGTTTCACTGATTCCACGATTAGGCGGCCTTCTCAGGTAGGATTGAGGAATCCGAAGGCAATTCTTCCAGCGGAGGCATCGCTAAGGCGGGGAGACTCACTGGACCGGCGGAAGGTGGCCAAAGCCCTAATCTGCTCAATTCGCCTTTGTCCTTGTAATAGCTGCTGCGTGCGACGGCCCGTTTCAAATCTTCCATCGTTTCGGTTTCAAGACGGCGAAGGAATCCGAGGAGGCGTGTAGCCTTCTGAAAGCCGAAATTTGCGTCCAAAACGCTCCGCGCAGCGTCTCGCGCCAGAAACTCGGTTGATAACGACATTTTGTCGAGAATTTCAACCAGGCAGCAGTAGGCGATCTCCGGTTGGAGAACATCCTGCAATGTTAGTTTTTTCTTTCCTTGCCGCCTCTGGAGATACCCACTCTTCTTCCTTAGCTGTATTTCAAACCGGAGAACTCCAAGTGCCTCGGCAATCTTCTTTTTATCGTTCGCCAAAATTTCGTTGTACTTGTTATACGCTCGAATTCTGCGACCATTGTTGCTCCACCACTCAACCCCGCCATACCCGTCGGTTGTCCGTCGATGCGTAAGGAAACTTAGCCCGCCTAGAGTGCTTACGTAGTCTGCAAGCGACGGACCGACCCGAAAGTTATGGCAATAGTCCACTCGCAAATAATCCATCCCACTTAGGTCTGGAATTTCACCGTTCACGTGATCTGAGACGAACTCGTGGAGGCGCTTCAGAGGCAAGTCGGCGTCACAAACGGTCGCTAGATTGTTTCCGTACAGGAGCTTTGGCAGCGAGGCCTCGACCTGGAGAATCGCCCCGTCGCCATAGATTGCAACCCGTGCCTCTGGCCGATTAAAGGTATGGACGATTGAAGTCTGCTGAGAGTCGAGCTTGGTGTCGAAATACTCACGGGTGCGCTTCTCCCAGGAGTTTCGGCTTTGATCCTTAGGGAAGTACGGACCTTTCTCGAATTTGCCCGCGACCGTATCAAACATCGATTTCAAATAACCACTCCGTTTCCCAGTAGTCCGAATTGGTGGACTGATTCCCACGTGTTACTTAGTGCGCGGGAATCAGTTGCTGCCATGCGATCCGGCGAAATGCGCCGGACCGCACTTTCCCGAAAACCCCATCCGCCCCCTTCCGACGACGCCCCCGCGCAACCTCAGCGCGGGGACTGTCGGGAGTTTTTGGACCTAAGGGTTGCAGGGGCCATGCCAACCCAAAAACAACAGGCCGGTGAGTCCGCAACCCTTGAGGTTCCGGTTGCGCTCCCGCAGAGCCGGATTTAGCGCCACAGACTCACCAGCCATCCCGTTAAATCTCCGGTTCCCCGTCGATTCCCCGCGATTTCCCGCGAGATAATTTCTGAAAGCCTCCTGTACCCATCCAGCGGCAGACAACGCACCGTAACGCGCCGCAATTGGCGACCTCGAACGCATGCCCTCGTACCCGTCACTGGCGGCGCAGGCCAAAAGCGGTGCCCACGCTTTGCCTGGGTTGGTCCGGGTTACGCTTTCTTGCGTTAACATGCGCGGATTGTACGGCTGGTCGAAAAGCCCGATTTTCCCCTCGCGCGCGCGCGCGTGGGCAACCACTTGACAAGGTTTTGGGGAAAAGCAGGAATTCTGTTTTTCGCAGTTTTCTGCCCCACGTGGGCGCGCACCTTCCCACAGCACACGGCTAAGGCCTTGCACCCACGTGGGCGATGTCAGGGCGAGTGGTCGTTTCACGGGTTTAGCTCCGCTTTGGCCTGGGTTGGTCCGGGCTACGCTTTCCTGCCTTAACATGCGCGGATTGTACGGCTGGTCTAAAAATCGGGATTTAGCACGCGCGCGCGCGCGTGCTCTACCCCTTGACAGGGTTTTGGGGGAAAGCGGGATTTCCGTATTTCGGGGTTTTAAGCACGTGCTGGGAAGCCCAGGGGAGGTGAATCCTGCCGAGGGACCCCTATCCGAGAGGAAGAAGCGCACGTGCGCACATGCCACGTGGGGGGTGTGAAGCATTCGTTGGATCGAAGGGGCGGGTTGCCACACTATTTCCCCTATGCCAGGGATGAATTGCGGTGTATCTGTTGCTACCAGTTTCACAGCCTTGCCTCCGCTTGCGTTGAATTGCTCTCGCATGCGCGGAGTATAGGGGTGGTCGAAAAACCGGATTTTGCGCACGCGCGCGCGCGCGTGCGCTACCCCCTTGACAAGGTTTTATGGAAATGCATGGTTTGTGTTTTTGGGGTTCTAGCGCACAGCGGGGAGGCCGATGGAGGCGAATCCTGCCGAGGGCGTCCTATCAAGGGGGCCGCACGTGCGCACGTTACGCCCTCTTGAGTCTCGTGGCTTGTTTTGGGACCCACAGAGGGCAAGGTTACCCGCTTAGCGCACGTGCGTTCAGGACAACTCCATTCCGAAGGGTTCTTGCCGCCTTCGCTCCAAGGGGAATGATTTTGCCGAGGATTAGCGGCCAAGTGCCGTACTGGAACTCGATATCCGGTTACCGCGTTTTACCAGGACTTGATAAATCTCCAGTCTTTAGCCGCGATGGTAGACTGTCGAAGAGCAAATGGTCATTTCTCGCCAATCCATTAGTTTTCTGTCGATAACCGCACTGGTAATGCTGCTGGTTGGGGTTGTCGTTGTGCGTGGCCAGACGCGAGACGAAAGTTGGAAGCGGTGCGGGGAGAACGATCCAGACCGGGCCATCGAAGCATGCTCGGCGCTCATCGAGTCTGGCCAACTGTCGGGCCACGACCTGGCTAGGGCATTCTACAGCCGGGCTTCGGCTTACGCACGCAAAGGTGTTGATGATCGTGCCATTCAGGACTACGCTCAGACCCTGCGACTGATTCCAAGCTTCGCCAACGCGTTCTATGGCCGCGGCTGGGCATACGCGCACGAAGGTGATTACGACCACGCGATTCAGGATTTCGATCAAGCACTCAGACTGAATCCAAATCTTTCCGATGCTTTACGTGAACGAGGAATTGCCTATACGCATAAGAATGATTACGACCTTGCTATTCGAGACTACGATCACGCGCTGCGGGTGAATCATGGCGATGCCATCGCATTCTACGACCGCGGCGCGGCGTACGGCCACAAGCGCGATTATAACCACGCCATTCAAGACTACGATCAGGCGCTACAGCTGAATCCAAGCTTTACCGAAGCGTTCTACGGCCGGGGCTCGGCGTACGCGCACAAGGGTGATTACGACCACGCCATTCAAGACTTCGATCAGGCGCTACGGCTGAATCCGAGTCTTGTCAATGCGGTCTACAGTCGCGGAGTGGCATACGCAGATAAGGGTGACTATGATCGAGCTATTGCGGACTTCGATCAGGCCCTGCAACTTACGCCCAACGATGCCGATCCGTTCTACAGGCGCGGCGTGGCGTACAAGCATAAAGGCGATTTTGACCGTGCCATTCGGGATTTCGACCAGGCGATACGGCTGAATCCAAGCCTTGCCGATGCCTACATCACGCGCGGCAACGCTTACGATCTGAAGCGCGATTACGACCGCGCTATTCAGGACTTTGATCAGGCTCTGCGCCTCAACCCAAGTTCTGCTGACGCGTTTTATAACCGGGCGCGGGTTTACGAGTACAAGGGTGATTTTGACCGCGCGATTCCGGACTACGATCAAGCGCTGAGGCTAAAGCCCAGCGATGCCGATGCATTCTATGGCCGCGGCTTTGCGTACTCGCACAATCGTGATTATGACCGTGCAATCCAAGATTATGACCAAGCGCTCAGAATCAATCCGAGCTATTCCGCTGCGTTTTACAACCGGAGCAAGGCATACGCGCAAAGGGGTGATTATCTCCTTGCGATTGCCGACCGCGGCCGTTTCGTCTGGCTGAAATTTGGCATATTAGGCGTTACGATCCGGCTGTGCATCCTTACCATCGCGATCGCGTTGGCTTTCGGATTCAAGCGGTTTCGCTCTAACTGATTAGTCTTAGCGCTGTATCGGAAGCGCGAGTCAGCGGGTTGCGGACACGAGCAAGGTGGGATGGCGCGGCTTTCGATACAGCGACTTGACGGAAGCCGCTCGGGTTGCGGCGGACGCGGGTGTTATGCAATTCAATTGAGGAAGAGTAGGTTTGGCGGCGTCCCGGGGAGGCGCAGAAAAGCACAGCACCCAACCGGGAGAGAAGAAGAGTTGCTGACAGCTCAAATGTGGTGCGGTAAGGATGGCCTTGGGGAGTGGGGAAAGGGATTGGTTGGACAAGAAGGCACAAAGAGAGGCAGCGAGCTTCTCACGCGTTGCCTTTGCTCCTTGTTTCAGCCGAATAGAATCTAGTTATAAAATTTCGCCTGTGGCAGTGGGTCCTCGCTGGGCGGTATCTCTTTCATAATGTCCGAAACCCTGCGAGCGAACTCCAGAGTGATCGGCAGCAATTCTCGCGGTTATCGAATGCCACTGCGTTCGATAAGAGCCTGACTGCGAACGCGGGCCGTGCAATACCGAGGCTTCTGATACGCATGTTGTGGTATCGCCTAAACCGCTTTAACGTTGCGCGTCTTCCCACTCTCTGTGTAACTGGGCGTATTTAAGGGCTGATTCGTGTTCGACCTGGGCCCATTGACGAATTCGTTTCAACGGATGAGACAAGAACTTGAGTGCCGCAGCCGCTTCTGTCTCATGCACCGCTACCGCATCCCCTCTGTATAGTTGGAAAGAATGGACACCGGCGCAAAACTCTGCAAATACACGTTCATCGTTTTCAAATGTTGACAACACCCATGCCGTCAATTCTGGAACGACAGGATTTCCTTTGTTGTCAAGCGTGGGAGTTGGAAGGTGACGCGCAATTCGCTGGGCACCGATTGGTCCCACTTTTTTGAGCCAATCGATCACGGTCCCTACAGGTAGGACTTGGAACACGGGAAATTTAGATACGAAGAAGTTAAGGCCGGTTTTTTCGTCGAGCATGATGGAACCGACCTCCGACATAACTTGGTCGGGATATTGCTTAGCCCAAGCGGACAAGAGGTTTGAGGCTTCATTCGAGATATCGAAGTTCCCACCCACTACTGCTGTGCAAGCTAGTCTGATAGCTAGGTTGGGATTGTTCGGAGCCGCGAATTCCAAACACCTGGCCCACCAAAATACTTCCTGCCGACCAGGGTGCGCTGTAAAGGCAGTCAATGCTTTCCAAAACAGCTCGGGATCCGCATTTATGATGTTGATCAGCTCCCCTGCATGCAATCTCGCCCCCAAAAAATCCATTAAGGTATTGGAGCAAAACTCTTCGCCAGCATCGACATGAGGGAGCAAAATTCTTACCGCAATCAAGACTTGTGTATCACTCACGTGATTTCGTCCAACCCAGTGCGTAAAGCTTCGTAAGTAGTAAGCAGGTAATCGGCCTGATTTAATCAAGCGCACCGTTCTATCGAATACGTTAACTCGCTCTCCTCCTGCTAATGCCAGCTGAAACGCAAAAGCGGGATTTTCCGACTCCCAGTGATCCAGTTGCACGCCTATGGGGTCGACTTCGACGCCCGACCGAGACAGTAAACCAGCCACATAACCTCTGGCTAGGCCAGTGTCCCGATTCACAGAGCGACTTAATATTTTGTCCAGAAACCTTTCACTCTTTTCGGTGGCACCTATCACATAGCCTAGATTGAAAGCACTGATGGCATCTGGGGATGTGAGCCAATCAAATTCAGCATCGAAGAGGTTATCATTTGAATTTAATTCCTCCGCCAACTGTCTCAGTGACGATTCCCACTCACTTTCTCTCCCGAAGTGATCCCATTGCCTGCTTCCAACGACTTCCACCAGCCTTGAATGAAGAGAGTGGGGTTGTAACTCTTTGATCCACGACTCCATCTTTTTTGCGTAATCCTCGTCCACCTTTCTGCCGTCTGGAGTTTTAGCCCATGCCAAAAACTGTTTTAGTCTACTGACTAGCACAGCGCGGTCATCTTCAGTAAGTGGCGATTGGGCAACAATGGGTCTGAGTTCATCGAGCCAACCTTGACGCGTAAGCCATTCAATATCGTGGAGAAATACCTCCTTCGCTTTTTGTGCTAATGAAAGGACTCTGTGTCTGCTGGCGTCCTCGATGAACTTGAGGGCAGCTATCACGTGATCACGAATGTCTTTGCGTTCTGGGCGCCATTCGGGGGGGACCATCCGTCCGGCAACAACGGGCGGCCCGACCAAGCGTCCGCCCTGAAAATCTAGGATGGAACCTACTGCCCCAACCAGAAGCTCTATGGATTCCTCAGAGGCGCTATCGAGCCTGCTTTGAAGAATTGTTAGGCGGTTCTCAATGGGCATGGCAGTTCCTGACAGCTGCATTTTGAAGAGTTGCTGCCAGATATGTGTTGCGTTGTTTCCAAGGTCAGGCTCACACTCATGCACTGCGAGTACGTATAAAATCCGTTCGCAATCCGAGAAGTATTCTCTGAATTGAACAAACTGCTCTGCCAGCCAAACGAGTTGACGCCGTGGTCCCCATGATCCTGTCCAGGGATCGCGCGAAAACCGACTACCAACACCCAATTCGTCCGGGTTAGCGGATTCAACAACCTGCCTCAAGACGGGTAAGTATGTTACCGGGTCCGTTTCAATCAGTTTGATAAATCTACTAACCAAATGGAGGTCGGCCAAGTCTCGTGACGTAAAAGAATCGGCGAATCGGCGAAAAAATGTATGTACAATTTTCCGCACCTCCGCGCTTCGTCCTTCGGAAACTCGCTCAAGAAAAGACTCTTGAATTTGTTCCGGGATGCTGCGCAAGAAGGCATCTGGGTCACGTTCAGCCCATCGTCTCCACGCGGCCTCAAAAGCAATGATGGCGATTAATTCCGGAGTCACGCGGTAATACAGCTCACCCCGCTCCACGAATCCCGGAGCGTCCTTGATCTCCCCCAGGTTCTGCTCAACTTCCTTACGGTCTAGCCCCGTGAGCTGGCAGATCATATCTAACTCAGTCGGGGATTCGCCCTTTCTCTTGACACGCTTTAGAAGAGCGACTGCCTCAACAGCCTGCATTCGTTCTTTGGTTTGTAATCGATCTTGATAATATTCTTCGAGTTTTTCAGCGATAGGGCCAAAATGTCCGACTTGCGCTATCGTCTCGTCATAGTAACAGCACATATCCGCAGCTACTCGGATGAACCCTTCTGACAAATGCGCGTATGCTCGGATGCGGTCGAGTGCGATCTGTGGAAAATTGTCGGCAAGAATTTTCTGCAGCTCCACATAACTCGGTTTAGTAACTATCAACTCGGGTGCTGCGCTGCCGGGCCGTTGTGTACTGTTGTCGATGCATATGCATCTTATGCGACCTTTACACGAAGAGAGAGTGGCTGAGAGCTTCACGCGGGTAGCAAGTGAGCACTCATCCGCCACAAGAACTGCGTGGGCTTTTTGATCGTTCACCAGGAAGTTGGCAAGCGTTTTGGCCTGTTCCTCATCGTTCAAATAAATCACCATCGTTTGAGAGCCGGAGCGACTTCGCAGGGATTCAAACACGGTTCTGCTTTTGCCAACCCCCGACTGCCCATGTAATGCCAACACAACTTCGGCCGGCTGTTTTGCGAAATCCGTGTAATCCAGAATCGTGGCCTTCATCGGCTCGAAACCACCACCGGGAACAAAGTTTCGCGTGACTCGCGTCATCATTTGCTCCCATTGCCCAAAAAGGATGCAAACGCCTGCCAAGCCAGGGCGGTATTGCAGTACCAAAGCAGGAAACGTGTTCGCTAATTCAGTTATTTCCTTGACGCCCAAAACCTTCGGTTCAGGAGCCGAAGGGTTTATCTTTAAGACGGCCGCCGTAAGGGACTTCTCTAGTGAATCGCGTTTTTCGGGGGTTAGATGGTCACAGACGCAAATTCTGTAGGCGTGGCCAGATTCAATGCACGAACGTGCATAGGACTTATTAGTTTCCTTGGGCATGTCCCCCGAAGTGACGTTCGCTTCATCCGATGCTTTGAATTGCCATATGCTCTTCGTCTCGAAGTACCCAGAACTGTCTCCGTTGACAGGGCGAGCAACCCGCTCATCCACTCCACCGTCTTTCGCATCCGTCCGAGCTGTCATAAATATCTCAGATTGCGGTACTCCTTGTGCCCAGCAGGTTGCCCGGATCACCTCATCGCAGAACTCCGCAAAGTCTGCTCCACCCGGCTTTCGAAACAATTCAATGATTTCGAGTTCTTTCAAGCGCCACATAACTAGGTAATACCTCGCAGCTACTATGAACGGCTTTTCAGAAACGTCAAGCCAAACCGGTCCGCTCCGCGAAACAGCCGTATGTATGTCGCGGCGATTGAGGACGAAGTGGCGGACGCGAGCCGATAGCCAAAACAGTCTTTGCCATCTGTGACACAGTGCTGACGCAAGACCATCAGGTGACGCACTTGCGCAATCTGTTTTCGGAAACGCTCTTACCACTTTGCGTTACTGGATTGGTAACATCTGTGGTAACAACTACGCCCAAAACTGCCCATTACTGACATTCCCGAAACCAGGAAACCGCTTGAAACATTGAGTATTTAGTGTTTCGGGAGGCAAACAACGGGTTGGAGGTTCGAGTCCTCCCCGGTTCACCACTTCTTTCAGCAACTTACGGCATTTCTCATTCTGACTCTTTTAGACGATGTAGCGGGAATTGTAGCGGGTGGCTGTCTTTTCTGAGCGTTTCCTGCCGCGTACCGTCCCATGCACTAACCGAAGTTCGTCACTGAACTGTATTTTTTGATTTTTTCGCAGGTAGTTCGCCGGGAAGTTCTTACCGGTCAACAACGCACGCTCTGAAAGTCGATGTAGTGAAAACCTACCCCCTTGTTT
>Ga0210394_10000394_pt1 | contig 95507 bp, 79 predicted proteins | sample IncBWC12MmetaG_FD_160121 | JGI IMG/M metagenome (GOLD analysis project Ga0210394, IMG submission 160121) | Forest soil microbial communities from Barre Woods Harvard Forest LTER site, Petersham, Massachusetts, United States - Inc-BW-C-12-M | ecosystem: Environmental > Terrestrial > Soil >...
ACGACCATGGGCACCGTGTATCGCGACCAGAGCCAGGAAGAAAAAATCGAGGCGCTACTGCGCGAGCGCGGCGATTGGGTTTCGGCGGTGGAACTGTCGGCGATCGCGTTGCAATATTGCCGCGGGATCGCCGTGCCTGCGAAAGCGCGGTGTGAAAATCGACAACAAAGTCGAGCAACACGGCAAAACGAGACACGGATTTTACCGGATCGCGCGGCCGGTCACGCAGCCACCACTGATTCCCGAGCTGGGCGCGCAACGGTGGCACGATCCGGAAGAGCGTTTGTAGCGCGGCTTAATCGTCACCGGGCTCACAGTACTCGTTGAACGCCTTGCTGGGCACGGCATTTGAGACGACCAACGCTTCGATGGGGCATGGATCAGGAGGACACGTGGCAGGAGCTGTTGCAGAAATTCGGCGACCGACAAACGAGCAGCCTGCGATCGAGTACCTCGACGCGCGAGGACTGGGGCAGCGCTTGAACGTGCCGCCGACGTGGCTCTTGGAAAACACGCGCAGTCGGGCGACGGATCCAGTCCCGTGCTTGCGATTTGGAAAATACGTGCGATTTGCTTGGGGCTCGCGCGAGCTGAACGAATGGCTGAGCCGGCGCGCGTCCGGCAAGAAATAGGGAGGTTCAAATGCAAATCACGACCGATCACCTTGAGAAAGTCCGCGCATTGCTGGGCGCGGCCAGCGAGCAGCTCGCCGTGCAGTCGAAGGCCGCGAAAGAAGCGGAGGAAGCGCGCCTGGCGCTCGACGCGCGATGGCGAGCGCTGCAAGGCAGTTTCGACACTCTCGCCGCTGCATATGCCGGCGACGTGGAACCGAGCGAGGCACAGCTTATCGGATTGCCGGCTGACGTGCAGAGCGCGCTGGGGTACGTGAAACCAAAACCCGCAGCGTAAATCACATGCTCACCATCCGCCAAACAGTCGCCGCGTCGACACCGGAACAATTCCGGGCGTTGCTGGTCGAGCAGTGCGAACTGGCCTTGGCGCAAGTCGCAGATGCGCACGGGATGGGTGAACTTGCTTGGTCGGACGTCGAAGTAATCGCTGAGAATTTGTTCGAGTTCACGCTCGAGGATGTAACCGGCAAACAGGTCCGCGCCAGCATTGAGCTGACGCCGGTGGTCGTGCAGTGATCAACCAAGGAGGGAAGGTTATGTCACAGGATTATTCGGCTCCGATGCCGCAGAAATTGGATCAGAGCCGCAGGACGACAAGCACGATCGGCCACCAGGTTGCCGACACAAGGCGCCGCGGAAATGCGCCCAGCATCAAGACGGGCATCGTCGACCAGCATGGCAAGAGTGTCGACGGCATGACGCTGCAGCCGGGCCCGACGAACTCGCCGACTTTGCCGAGCGAACAAAATGGCTTCCAAGGTGAAACGTTGCCGGCGGACCCGGAAGACGCTCAGTCGCAGCAGACCACGGCCCCGCCTATTGCGGCCGAGACAGAACCCGCAGAAGTGCCGGAGACGACCGCGAAGCCGAGCAGTGGCGGCGAGAGCGATCCGATCATCGAAGGCGAGAACGCTCCGACGGGAGGCCTGGAAGAGGCTCGATATCCGAGTTTGATTCCATCGGCGACGCCTGTCGGCTATCCGTCCGACTGAATGCACTAGGACGTAGAGAGCGGCGCACAGCGTGACGCAGGACGAAGAGAAAGTCAGGGAGACCATCATCATGCAGCAAAAAAACGCTTACACGCTGAACGGACTGCTCTGCAGCTTGCAAGTCTCGCTCTCTCCGGCGCAGCTGCGTGCGTTGCCCACCGCTCCGCTCACGGTCATTGGCAATCCCGGCGTGGGCTATGCGACTTTGATTCGCACGGTCGTGGCCTCGCTGACATTCGGCTCAACGCCGTTCGTTGCGGCCCCCGGGAGTCTCGCCGCATTTTTTTATGGTGGCCCCTCTCGTTTTGGAATCCTTGGCGGTGCCTCACCACAAGGGCCAGGCGGGCCATTCGTCGTACCGAACACGGACGGGCCCTATGTAGCCTTCAAGATTGTTAGCGTTGCAGCGGCGGTCGGCGGCGTCACGACGTACACCATTTCGAGTTCGAACTTAGCAGTGAACGCGCTGGTCGGGTTGCCGGCCAGTCCTGGCGGTTGCACGAACGCAGCCAACAACGCAAGCGCGCCTGGCGGCTGGACGGTGACGGCGAATACCGCGAGCACGATCACGATTTCCAATCCCAGCGGCGTTCTCGAATCGTCGCCTCCGGCTGCAGCAAATATGTCGATCGGCGCGCCCGTATCTACGGTCGGAGGACTAGGTTCCACGATCGACTTGACGCCATTGCTTACATCGGCGCAGGCCTCTGCTGTCCAGGCGTGGACGATCGGCGGCTGGCAATTTCCCAGAAACGAAATCGAAAATGCCCCGATCTTCCTGGGCACGTTTGCCTGGGCCGGGCTTGCGGCGCCGCAGAATTTTTCAGCGGGCGACAGCAATCTGACGCTCACTCTGGAATATCTGCAGGTGCAGTTGTGAGCGCTGTTAATCGACATGAGATCAACATGTCGGCGGGCGCGGTCTGAAAAGCCTTGAGTGGCGCGGGTTTGGAGGCCGAATGGTCAGACCCATGCTGCCGGCGAGCAGAGTTCGAGGACGTAAGGCACGGGACGGCACGTTAATTTCCGAGGAGGCACCATGGCAAAACTGAGCAAGGCCGAGCGTCAAGCATGGGAAAAAGATTTGGCCACTCTGCGCGCCGCCGTAGAGCAGTGTCAGCAAGTTTTGAAAGCGGACGATGAAGCCGCAAAAGCCGCGGAGGCAGAGAGCGACGTTGCAACCGTGAGAAAGATTGTAGATGGCGGGACGGGCGACGCGCGCACGGCGACCGCTCGGGGCGTGTTTGCTATCCGTGAGCAAGGTGGCCATCGGATCTCCGACGCGGTGTACGGCGGCGACCGAGAGAAGTAAAGTTCGACGACCATCTTCGAAGGCGGAGGGCACTCCATGAACCAGGGACGAGTATTTCAAGTGAGCCAGCAAACGTTGCGAGAGGATGCAGCGAAAGCCGCGCGTGCGAACCGCGCCTCGACGAAGGCAGCCCTCAAGTCGAGGCTCGCGAGTCTCGAAGTGCAGGCCGCGCTGGAAGATTTCGTGCCTGGGGTCCTCAACGAGGAAGAGCAAGAGTGGGCGCTGACCGATCCAGAGTTGGCGAAGTTTCTCGCCATGTGCAGTCAGAAAGAACTGGATCGCATGCGGGCAGAGCGCGCGTACAAACGGCGCGCGGCATAGCGATGAAATTCACGTTTGACATCTTCAGGAGAAAGAGACCGATGACACCGATCGAGATAGTAAAGCCAGTGGAGCCGGACCGCGACGAACTCGAGGAATTGCAGACGGCGATTACGCTCCACCAGGGCCGGCTGAACATGATGGAAGAAGAGGCTGCGCATCTGGATTCCCAGATGAGCCGAATTGGCGTGCTGGCCAACGCGTTGAAAATCAGAATCAGCGAGCATGACGCCGGCGCCGCCGACCAGCTCGACTGCCTCGAACGAGAGCAGCAGGAAATTGCTCGAAGGCGCGAAGGCTTGCGTCTCAGGATCGTGAGTCTGCAGTCGGAACTGGTGCCGATGACGCGCGAAGCGAGTGCGCTCGCCAGCCAGCGTGATCTCGCGCGCCAGGATGCTCTTGTGAAAGAGTGCGAGGTCGAGAAGGATGCACTGATTGAGGAGATCCTGTCGAACTGGACGCGGTGCTGCGAAGCGGCTTTCGATCTCATGGTGATGTTGGATGGCGGGATGGGCGGCCAGCTGCAGCTCGATGCGGAGCACAAGCGCCAGTTATTTGCGATGAACTCCGACGTGGGTGAGCGCTTGCAAGGTGCCGCACTTGTGCATGTGAATGAGCAAACACAATTTCAGTTCGCGCGCGGCGAAGTGTTTCATCGGATGCGCGTCATCCCGGCGAAGCGCAGAGAGAAAGTGCGCGCAGCCGGGTAAACAGAGTTTCGTCGCTGGTTTTTCAGCATATCCACTGTCTATCCAGCGGCGAATCGGGGCTGCGTTAATCTGTCAGAGGCCACGCCTCTTCTCCGGAGGCGACGCAGCGCTGATGCAGCCCCACCGAGAGGCAACACGGGCAGGTCCTTGGGGGTTGGCTTCAAGGCTTGCCCGCCCTCGGGAAAACGGATGAGCAAACCGGCGCGAGCTTTCGTTTCGTACTACCCGATCTTGGCACATATCAAGACCGCATGGCCGCGTGGCTGCGTCTGCCGAGTTTGTCGAGCCGTCGACGACGGGGTGATGCACGTGCGAAAGGATTTTCTGAAAGACCCGCGTCCGCTCGCAGCGGAAGGGCGTCGGCGGCCGACTCCATTGCCCGGAAGTTGATCGGGCTTCCGCCTTCCGAATCTGTCCACCCGGTGGACGGATTTGGGGCAGGTAAGCCACGCCGGCCGCGGGCATGAGTCGGAGAGAACGCGAAGAAAAGAAAGCTGTTACGGAGGCGATGTCGAACGAATGATGATTTAGGTGCGAGACGCTGCCGGACCCGTGCTATAGTGCAAGCGCGTCGACCCGGTGCTTCAACACCGAGCCGACGCTAACCAGACTGCCTAAACGGAGGCAACATGGCTGATCAAATCCTACCTGATTTTTTCCCCCAGATTTCCTCTGTTGGCGGCCAAAAACGGAGGAATCACACATGCAACGCAAGCGAGAGCAAACAGGCACCACCGTGCCAATCGGCGGTTATTGGGTATGCCGTTACGCTGACTGGCGAATCGAGGATGGCGTCCGCATTCGCAAGCAAGGTCTCTGCCACAAATTAACCCCGATCCAGGAGGAGCACAACCGACTCCGACGTCCGCCCAAGTACGTCAAGGAACTTCAGGCTGAGTTCATGAAGACGGTCAATGCCAGTGCTGCTCGCCCTGAAATGTGCAGCACGATCGGGCAGTTCGTCGAGTCGAATTGGCTGCCCTTCATTGAAGAGCACCGCTCGTCATCCACGGTCACCGGCTACAAATTTTATTGGAAGATCTTGCTGAAACCCTACCTGGTGAACCAGCTGGTGCGCGACTACACCACGGCGCAAGCGGAGCGGATGCTCCACGAGATCGGCCGTCTGCACCCGACGATGAAGAAAGCGACCCTGCACAAGCTGAGGAGTATCCTTTCAGGAATCTTTAAGCGTGCGATCGGTCAAGGCCTGCGTCCCGGGCACAATCCCATTCGAGAAGTGACTCCTCCGGAGGGCCTGCCTTCAGGGGAGACATACGCTTACACGCTGCAGGAGATCCGGCAGATGTTGGGAGCAATCACGGACGAGACCACGAAGGTGATTGTGGCACTCGCTGGATACTGCGGACTCTCGAAAAGCGAAATTCAGGGCCTGTGCTGGGAGAATTACGACGCAACGAAAGGCGAGATCGCAGTTGTCTCGTCGGTCGTCGCCGGCAAACGCGGGAACACGAAGACGAAGGCGCGCGCAGCCAGCGTGCCCTTGATTGCGTCAGTGCGCGAACTGCTCGACCTGTACCGGCTGCGGCTCGGTAATCCGACAACAGGTGAACTCCCGGCAACCGGCGTTATGTTCGCGACGGAGATCGGCACTCCGTTGGACCTGCACAACGTCTTCACTCGCCAGATTGACCCGGTTCTCAATGCGTGTGCAGAGTGCGGCGAGATCAGGAAGGAACACGGGGAAGAGTCGGATCACGAGTACCGACGTTCCGACCTCCCGGCGTGGCACGGCTGGCACGCTTTCAGGCGCGGCCTGGCGACAAACCTCAACGATCTCGGTGTGCTCGATCTGACGATCCAGCGCATTCTGCGTCACAGCGACGTGACCACGACACGGAAGGCGTACATCAAGCCGCTCGACCATCAGGTGACCGCGGGTATGGAGCGGATGGAGGAGGCAATTCGGAGGGTCGAAGCTGCGACGGGAAGAGTCAATTAAGGCCGTTTTCGAGGCCGATTTTCCTTAATAAACATTGACTCGCTTAATCAACATCAACCCAAGGTTTGCAAGTCATTGAAAACTTTGGTGAGCGCGGCAGGACTCGAACCTGCGACCCATGCCTTAAAAGGGCATTGCTCTACCAACTGAGCTACGCGCCCCACCTTTGCAATCAAGCACTTGCAGCTGTTATCTGAGATGCGTGGGTCCACGTGGGTCCAATCATCGCAATAACCTTGCGTTGTGCTTCCCTCTTTACTGGCATGAGACCCGGCGTATACGTGTCCAGCGTTACTTTGCTGTCCGCGTGCCGCAGTGACTCCTGTACCGTCTTCACGTCCTCACCATTCCCTTTCAGGAGTGTTGCAAACAAGTGTCTGAAAACGTGCCAGCGAACATGCTTCACAATCCCAGCCTTCTTTGCAGCAGGCCGAATGTGTTTTGACATTGCTGATCTAGGCCACAGCGGCTGCTTGCCGTGTTTCTCAGCGGACGCGAAGACATAATCCGTCTCTTGATTGTAAAGACACTTCTTACGCCAGTCCAGTAGCAGCGCCGCCAGGCCAGCATCCATCGGAACGGGCTTCTGTGAGGCTGCTGTCTTCAGTGGGCCGATATGTTGACAGACAATCGCGCGGGTGAGACGAATCTCGTCCACGCCAAAGTCTATATCTTCCCTCTGTGCAAGTGAACCCCTCGCGTTCCAGCGGTGAAAAGTGGATTCTTTCTGTTCCAACACGGTACCACGCCGAGCGGTTTCGAGGCCGACTCGTCACAAGTTCATCACTGGTAAGTGAAGTTCAGCTTGTCGAGGTAAACGGTGTAGGGCGTTTGCTCGTAATCGCCATCCATTTGGTAGTTGATGGTGATTCCCCACCACCCAGGTGCCGAGAACGGCGCGTACTGCCAATTCATAGTGATTGACCGTGCGACGCCCGATTCCAGCCTGGCTTGGCATGTCTTGTATCAAGCGGCGCTGTTTGAAACGGACCGGAACAAACTTCCGCGGCGGATTGCAGAGGCGGAGAACGCCATCCTTGTCCGAATCAAGGAATTGTTTGTGATCACCACGGACCACATTGAAGAAGATGTCGTCCTGGACGACGCGTTGTATGCTTTGCGCGCGCTCCGCAACTGCGTCCTCGCTGAAGCAACCGCACCTTAGCAATCTTCTGTACGGCGAGTGAACCCATCGATGGGTTCCATCGAACCGCAAGCCAGATTGCCCGTTTCGGCGGCCTGACCTTTGGGCGATGCTATTCATACTTCGAAGACTGCCGCTAAGCCACCTAAATGACATCTTGCCCATTTCTAGGAACGGCAGGTGCCCGGTTGAGGGCAACGCTGTATTGCTGCGCGCAGGCATTGGTCTTACATTGCTGAAAACCAAGAAAGTTGAGCTCTTCCATGCCGAACAAAAGCGCAGAACACACTCTCCCAGCTGCCAAGACTCTGAAACGTGCCTTCGAGCGCGCCGTTCGCGATATGTATCAAGCGAGCCTCACGGGCGAGATCTCGAAGTACCGCACCCCCATCGTTCAGCGCGCCGGAATAAACGCTTCCGGGTCGCACGTCGAAGAAAAGCGCGCTTTATCCGATGCAGCCAAAGCGCTCGCGCCGTTATGGAAGATCTCCCCGACTTCTCCTAGGTGAGCTATTTCAAGACGAGAGCGCTCAAGACAATCCTTCCCTCAGCACTCGCTTACGACTAAGGTGGAGGGATGCAAGGGTGGTCCTTTTCCGGATCCATCCTTTTCGACCATGTAACAAGGGCTGTGATCAGCAGTATCAAAAACCGGAGAACGATTGCGACGGCTGCCATTGCACGTCCCACTTTTGGATTGCCTGCGATCATTGGGTTAAATCTGTCCGGGATCTTCCGGGTCGGGTTCGCGCACTGGCACGTCAGGGTTCTCGGGCGAAATGATTTCGATCCGTTTTCATAGCGTTCAGATGCCAGCAGTAGCGGAACTGCGCTGAGTGGCGAGGCTCGGCCGTCCTAGCGAGCAGCGGTCAGGGCGAGGTAGGCCAGGCCTGTCACCGAAATCGCGATGAACAGGAAAGGCCACAACGCGATCACGCGCCTGAACACAGATCGCTGGGAATGTCTTAGATCTTGTCGCATAGCGGAAACGGTGGCAGGGAGTTCAAGATCGATTTTGCTGTCCATGACTGGCGACCAACCTCAGGTTTGTGCAGGCTCCAAAAGCTCCGTCAATTAATCAGGATTCCGAAACGAAGCACAATACGTAGAATCCTGTATCGCCGATTCGTTGCCTGTACTTCTGGGATCCTCTGGCGGCTATTCGAACAGGACCTCATCCGCGATCGGCATGGGCTTCGACGCCGACCGGCGGCGTGCTGAGTCCTCTGGCAGCGGCGAGAAGAGAAGGGTCAGAATCCAGCCGAGCGCCAATCCCGCGAATAAAAATGTGACCGCCGTAGGAAGATCGTATTCAGGACGAGTTTTGTTTTGAGTGAGCATAGTCGAGTTGATCTGCGGAAGGACGGAGAGCGGGACACCGTCTCTCTGCCTTTCGCGACGAAGGTTGCGCACCGAGCGGAAATTAAAGCAGTCACGACAGCGGTTCTATGCTGTCGACAAGAATCGTTTTTTTCTTCATTTCAAGCTTTCCCGCTGGCAATGGTCTCGAGCTTGTCCTACCAACTCGGTGTGGCCGTGGGCATTTCCGAGGCTAGCGAGGAGATCTTGATTGTCTTTCCTTGCAGCGCGCCCACTACGCGGACACGTTCCCCAGCCAGCTTCTTCAAGACATTCAGGTCACCATCCAGGAGGTATGTCACATCGGCATCTACAAGCATAAAGTTCGCACCACCGTGCACACAGGCCCGAACGCAATTTGTGGCTGTTTGACCGAGGACGGCAGAATGCTTAGCGCCGCAGCGGGAGCAAGTCACCATGCCTTCATAGGTCTGGTTCGTGGTTGCGGGTGCCTGTTGCGCGACTGAGACTTCACCTACGGCGACGCCGGCAGCAGCCCCTACAGTTGCAAACAAAAGTGCAAGAGCACACGCGATCCCTGTTCCGAGCAAGACAATCTCAATCCAGACCCGATTTGTTTTCATGGTCAGCCTATCCTCCTGCCCAACGAGGCAGCTATGGATGCTTCACCACCTCGAAGAGTTGGCTATCGCAGGAGATGCAACTGGCGTGCCAGTGGTGCGACTGAGTTGGCAGGGGCGATCTAAGTTAGTGATTGGAAGGGCTCAAGAGCCCCAACTCGGAAACGCGGGCGGACCTGCTAACAATGAAGAAATTACCGAGCACGAGAGGGACGCCAGCTCATTAGGCCTGTAGACTCGCCCCCCGATTCGGAAGGAGGAGAATCTAGGCCGCAGCCCCCGCAGACTTCGCTATTCCCAGGCTCGCCGCTTCTCTCGCTCCCGCACGACGCAATAGTTCAATGGCGGAGTCGGCTTCGCCATTTTCGTGGCATGACACGTAGACCATCGCTCCCACGTCGCACAACTGGTGGCCTAGTCTTTTCGCTTCGCCCTCAGAGAAACCGAGAGCCAGCAAGGTTCGCGATCCTCGAGACAGGGCAGGAAAATTCTGCTCAACCACCAGAGCGTGGAAAAATGCCTGCGAACGAATGAAGAACCCGACCGTCGGAATCACAACCGCGCCGAACTCTGAAAACCAGCCGATCATTCGGGCGCTGGTTGCGCTCTCTTCGGGCTTATCGTCAAGTATCTTGGCATCGCGCACCACCGTCGCGACCGGGTGAGCGGGGGAAAGGACCATGCAGATTTCTTCGTTGTCGAATCCTGCGCGATTCAGTGCGCAGACGACCTCCGGCAGAGCAACATTGCGAGGATACATCCCGTAGGCAGCGGGTCCATTCACGCTCATTGTTTTTGATCTCCAAACTGGATCGCGAGGAAGGTTGACCGCCCTTCACAGCACCACTGTGAGGCGCTGATACACCCTACAAACTTTTCGCTGAGGACGCACTAGGGTAAATCGTGTAGAAGCGGCAGGAGAGTGAGCGCGACCTAGGGGGCCTGTTGTCGTCGAGTATTCACAGTAGAAGTGGCACCAAATTCCATTAGGACAAACTTTCGAGTGGGTGAGGAGTCATTGCACGCCCGGTTTGTGGCAATCGCCCTCCCACAACACTGATAACTCACGGGGTTTGCGCGTCTGCAGGACATTGGCAGTCCGGTTGCAGCGATGTGCGATGTGAGAGCACAAATACTTTGTCGACTCACAAATTTTACATTTCGGAGGTAGGAAAATTATGAAGCGGCTTCTCTCAATCGTTGCGCTGCTCGGACTGTCCGGGCTTGGAATCAATCTGGCGGCCCAGCAGACACCGTCCACGCCGAGCCAGCCGGGCTCGATGCCGCAGCAACAGCAAACCGACACGACCAACCCGCAGCAGTCCGCTCGCAACTTTGAAGGCAAAATCGCGAAGTCGGGCGACCAACTGGTTCTGCAGGAAACTGCTACCCAGACTGCTTACAAGCTTGACGATCTGGACAAGGCGAAGCAATTCGTAGGCAAGAACGTGAAGGTAATGGCGACCGTGGACGCCAGCACGAACACTCTCCACGTAGTTGATATCACTCCATCGGAGAGTCGGTAGCAGTTAGCCAACACCGTAAAACGGCATCTCGACCCGTGCCCGCTGTGACTATCACAGCGGGCCTTTTTCTGTTTGGCCTACATTATTATTTCCGTTGATTTTGTAAGACGCAGCTTTGCTTTAAGACGCTAGCTTTGCTTTGAGATTGGTGAACCCATTGCCAAACGAACGAGGTCACGAAACGGGAACGTGGGCGTCAAACGTCGATTGCGCCGTTATCTCAGAAGCAGCTTACCCGCGACACTGTCAACGGGACCGCGGGCCACCGCTCTCGAAATTCGGTATTCAGATCGGCCTACCGAGAGTAGCTCGATCTTCCGCCTACGCGAGTAACTCGATCTTAACAACGCGGATCGTGTTGCTGGCACTATCGAGGTTCCCGATGACTTTCACATCTTGATTCTCGTACTGCTTCAGATCCTGCTGCTTCAGGTCCTGGGCGTCCAATTGGTACGCGCTGCTGTTCGTTGCCCTCAGCACGTACCTGGCACCGTCTTTCACGATCTTTCCCGTGAATGACTGATTCGCAGACCGCTGATTCTGAGGATCCGCCGGCGGTTTCGTTTGCTGGCTCTGCTGGTCCGGTTGTGGGATAGGCGTGTCCCGCGGTGGGAGCGGCTGCGGCGCGGGTTGTGGCTTCTGCAGACGCGACCAGGCAATGAGCTGTTGCGACGCGAAGGCATCCTCGGGATATTGTGGAGTGAGCTTAGGCTCTTGTGCAAGCGCAAGGGGCGCGATCGTCAGCAGAAAACCTGCAAAGCAATTCGTCATTCGATTCATATGTACACCTCTCAAAAGACGAAGCCGACTGTGTACCGATGCGCAATTCGATTGCCACAATTGTCATTGAAGACGCATCTTTTCCCCGGTCTGGTAGCGCGCAGCAAGCGAAGCTTCTACACCGTCTATAGCACTTTTACCGCCCCTGATCGCGCCGGGTCCATCAAGTGTTCCCTGTAGTCAAGGGCAGCCATATATGCGGGGTCTCCCCCTCCAGGTGGGGGAACGGCGGCTGGTCGGTTTCGCTTAACGTCGAGAAGGCTCGCGCCCAGTCGGGACGAGTGCACCCAGGTGCACCCAGGCCACAACGCAAGTGCTAGAGGAGAGACTCTCCTCGCATTCGTCGAGGACGAGGGCTCCTGGCGAATTTTGCGACCAGCAGATCGATCACCAAAAGAGAAAGAGCTCCTGCTCCGAACAGACGGCCCATGCCCTCCAGATGAACGACCAGGCTGAGCAGCGCGAAGACCAGTAAGAACAAGCCGAGCGTCCTGACCATGATCAAACCTCCTCTGCGCAACATTTGATAACACTGCTAAGGAGACGGGAATACAGCGATGTCCTCAATCTCGGACGGTTCATGCTCGTTCCAAAACAAAAAAATATGCAGGGTGGACCAGCTACGAATAGCCGGGACACCCTGCGTCGGGAGAGTGCGGCAAACCGCACTGGTTTTAACTGGAGTCGACCTCAAGTCAGCACTCGAGACCCTACGCCTCCAGTGCCTAGCGGCGAGAGCGACGTTTTTCGTCAGCTGACTCCTCGGAGTCAACATCGACTGGAACAGGCTGCGGAGGTTTTGAGGCTTTGGCGCGGTCGGCAGCCTTCTTTGTCGCATCTTTCGCTTGACCCAAAGCGTTCTGCACCTTGCCTTCGATTTGTTTTGCTGCACCTTTGACTTGAGCGTTCGTGTCACCAGTCCACTCTCCAGCCTGACGTTCGATGCGTCCCGCTATGTCCTTCGCTTTCCCTTCAATTCGGTCCTTGTTCATGGTGTTCTTCTCCTTGCGAATCATGTTTGCGTGTTCTTCTCCTTGCGAATCATGTTTGCGATTCCGGCGACGGTCCTCGCGCAAGCGCAGCTTGCGGCTTCCCGAGCTATGTTGAACATTGCGTATTTCTTCGCGGCCCCTCAGTTACGCTACTGGATTTCGACCCTGAATAATGCGCACGAGCACCACGATCACTGCGACGACCAGCAATATGTGGATAAAGCCGCCCAGGGTATAGGAACTGACCATTCCCAGCAGCCACAGAATTAACAGCAGGGCAACGATAGTCCAAAGCATCTCAGATCATCCCTTTCCGGTAGACAGCAACCGCAATTGGGGTTGCTGTCGTTAGGTTACGCAGGATCCAGGGGGTGGGTGAATCCGGTGAAGTCCGTAATTAGTGCGGTGGTCGTCCTCTACGGAATGCGACAGCCACAGCGGATGAGGGCGGGTCGCTGAGGCTGCGGTTGTACGCAGGAGGGCTACGGCAACCCTCAAAACACCTGGACAATCCCATTGCGTACCGCATACCGAGTCAGGTCGGCAACGGAGTGAAGACCAAGTTTGCGCATGAGGTTGGTGCGATGAGTTTCCGCTGTTTTGACGCTGAGATTGAGAGTGACGGCGACCTCCTTGCTGGTCTTGCCTTCGGCCAGCAATTGAATAACTTCGCGCTCTCGTCCAGTGAGAACGTCGTTCGAGTCGTCCTCGTTTCGGCTGCTTCCATCAGGTCGATGGTCGTGTTCGAGGAATCCTTCCAACACCATCTGACTCACTCGCGTCGTAAAAAATGTCCTCTGCAGTTGCAGGGCCTCGACCGCAGCAACCAGATCGCGTCCAGCATCGGACTTGAGCACGAATCCGCGAGCGCCGGCACGAAGAACTTCTCGCACGACTTGATCAGAATCGTGCATCGTGAGAATCAGGATGGCAATCTCGGGGGATGCCGCCAGAATTTGGCGAGCAGCCTCCAGGCCGTTTAGGTTTGGCATGCCGATGTCGAGCAAAATGACATCAGGATTCATTCTGCTGGCAAGTTCGACAGTCTCGCGCCCATCTTTTGCCTCCCCACAGACTTCCCAGCCGGGATGACTCTCAAGCAGAGATCGGATGCCTCGCCTTGCCACCTCGTGATCATCGGCAACCAGGATTCGGAGCATTCTTTACCTCCAGGCAGTTGAATCTTTCCGACTCTTGAACCTTTTCGAGACAGGCGTAGTGTCGTCCCCCGAATCCTCCGAGAGACGCTCATAATGGGTGGAGGTAAAGCACAATTCTTGCCAAACTCGTACGTTGTTGTAACTAAATCACTTCCGCCGGGTCGGCGCATCGCTCGCGCGTGTAAGTTTTTCCAACACATCCAGAGTCACCCGACTGTTTGAGCTGAGCAAAGCCAACAATTCCGTCGAGCCCTACGGTGTTTCCTGTAGGCAGAAGATGAGCAACATTCACTCTCGTTTTCCGCAGGTTTCTCGCAACGCCATAGGAAAACACTTGTGCGGTTTTCGGCAGACTGGCATCAAAAAGCTGCACGGAGGTTGCGCAATGCGTTATGGCGCGTCTTGCAGGTTTCTTTCTTGCAGGTTTCTTTCAGGAGTATTGAGAACTGTTGCGACTGCTGCAACTTTGTATGCGATAGCCCTCGCGCAAAATACCCCGCCCGCCCAACCCACCCCGTCAATGTCTCCTTCAGTCGCTGGACAGAATCCCGATTCCGGTCCTCCCCGGACTCCAGCACCTCCTCCCTCGGTCCAGGAACCATCCAGTTCCCCGGATTCGCAGCCCGCCGCACAACATCAGCAGCCATCGACCGCCCCACAGGACGGCGCCGATGATTCAGGCAGGTTTGTCTTCAGGAAGCGAGTGCAAGAAGTGGTGTTGCATGCCACGGTGGTCGACGAAACTGGGCGGCTCGTTACCGGGCTTGACCGAAGTGCTTTCTCCATCTATGTAAATGGTGTGCCAGAACCGATTACTTCTTTCCGCCGCGAGGATGTTCCCGTGGCGATGGGTATCGTGATTGATAACTCGGGATCAATGCGGGACAAACGGGAGAAGGTCAATCAGGCAGTGCTCAACCTCATCCGCATCAGCAATCCACAGGATGAGATTTTTGTGGTCAACTTCAGTCAGACTCCTTATCTGGATCAAGACTTCACTTCTGATGTCAGTCTGCTTCAGACTGCTTTGCATCAGGTGTCGACTCGAGGCAGCACGGCCCTTTACGACGCGGTGGTTGCATCCGCGGTCCATCTGCAAAACAATCCGCGCCTCAACAAGAAAGTGCTTCTGATAGTAACCGATGGACAAGACAACATGAGCCAGGAGACGCTGCAAGAAGCGATCCGGAAAATGCAGCCGAACAAAGGTGAGACGTTATACGCCATTGGACTAACCGACGCAGGGTTGACGCGAACGGGGCGGGATGCGCTGCAGAATTTGGCCGCGAGTACCGGTGGAGTGGCGTACTTCCCTCAGAATCTGAAGTGGACGCGATCACGCGAACGGTGGCGCGCGACATCCGCAGCCAATATACACTGACATTCGAACCCGGGAACTCCGCCGCACAGAAGGGATACCAGGCCATACGAGTGGAAGCGAAAGGGTCAGGCCGCAGCCGTCTGGTCGTGCGCACACGAAGCGGTTACTACCCCGGTGAGGCCGTTCGCTAGCAGGTCTTTGCAAATTAACTATGATCCACTACGCCGCCGTCGGACCGGCAGGGCTTTTCGGAGGTGGCGGCGGCAACTCAATCTGGATCAGGTTGTTCTTAATCGCATATACGACCAGATCGCGAATGGAGTGAAAACTCAGCTTCCGCATGATATTACTGCGGTGCGTTTCCACCGTCTTTGTACTCAGGTTCAGCAGACTGGCGACTTCCTTCGAGCTGTTGCCTTCCGCCAGCAACTGAGTGATCTCGCGCTCCCGCGCCGTCAACGTTGGCAATTTAGGGGCTTCGTTTCTGGAAACGGTATGTCCCTTTTCCAGAAAGCCAGCCAGCACCAGGTCGTTCACCCGCGGGGTAAAAAACATTCGCTTATTCTGGAGCGCTTCGACGGCAGACACCAGGTCGCGCGCAGCATCCGACTTTAAGACAAATCCCCGAGCCCCGGCATCCAGCGCTTCGCGAATCACCTGGTCAGAATCGGTAATCGTGAGGACGATGACCTTGAAATGAGGATCCTGCTGCAGGAGCTGGCGCGTCGTATCCAGGCCATTCAGATTGGGCATCCCAATATCGACAATGACGACATCTGGATTCAACTGCAGAGCCTTCTCCAGCGCGTCGCGGCCATCGCTTGCCTCGCCGCAGACTTCCCAGCCTTCATGTTTTTCGAGCAGGGCGCGCAATCCGCGGCGCACAATTTCGTGGTCATCAGCCAACAAGATTCTCAACTTCATGATTCACCCCCACAGATCAAAAGGTGGACCGCAGTTTCTAAATTTGTGTCGGACCTTTAACACAACCCCGTTAACGCAACCTCGCAGCATCCCGCCCATTGAGCGCCGTAAAGACGCGATGTTGGCTCACCGCTTCAACTGCCGCCAACAAGTCGCGGGCAGCATTAGATTTTACGACGTATCCCCGAGCACCGGCGTCCAAGGCTTCGCGCATCATTTGCGGAGAATCGTGCTGGGTGACAAACAGAATCTCGAGTTGGGGGGCCTGCCTGCGCAGCAAGCGGCACGCTTCCAGTCCATTCATTTTCGGCATGGTTACATCGAGCACCAGGACGTCGGGATTTAAGTCTTTCGCTTTTTCCAGGGCCTCGGCCCCGTCGGATGCTTCTCCGATCACTTCCCAGCCAGAGCGTCCTTCCAATAGAGTCTTCAACCCTTGCCTCACAACCGGATGGTCATCCACCAACAGTATGCGAATGGTCATGCAGTTCCGTTCCTCTAGGGGAAGACCGACCAAACGATTCGCCACATTCTACCTCAGCCCGTGGGATATGCCCGACCGGCTCCATTCACCTGGAACACACGTATCTAGCGCCGCAGCTAACCTTAAGGAGCACCTGTCGAGACTAGCGATCGAGCAACTTGGCTCCAATACAGGGAATCCTGTATTCCGCTCGGCTCTTAAAGTCACCCACAGCTTGCGTCACGCGCCTTACCCAGCCGAGACCGCTGGGAAGTACGTTTGATCGCGCAAGAGTATCTCGACCGCCTCAACCACCGACCCGATATCTTGCTTTGCGCATGCCCCGCGTACTCCTGCTAAACGAGCAGCGTCGGACAGTTGTTTTGAAAGGTGAAGCGTTACCATCAGGATCGGAATCTTGGGAAAGAGCGCATAAATCTGTTTGGCGACATCAACACCGTTCAGATCTGGCATCTGATAGTCCAGGAGAATCAGGTCAGGAGGAGCCTCCAGAACTTTGTGCAGTGCCTCCGCACCGGTTCGTGCTTCGCCGCAAACTTGCCACGAGGTCTGCTGCTCGAGAACAGCTCGCAGGTAGTGCCGGACCGAGGGATTGTCGTCGACCAGCAGAATGCGAACCACGTCAACTCTCCCCGCGCCCCGTACGGGTGCGATTGCATTGATCCAGAGCAGGCAGGTTTCGCAAGAAAGCGCTCTCAATCGAGACTGCCTGACCTACCGTCCCCGGCCATGCCCCTTGGCTTTGTGCTGCTTCATGACTGTCCGGGCCGCGACCTCTTTTGCCCTGCTGCCATAGCGGCCTGACCGCTCAGCACTCTCTTTGGATGTGCTCATATTCGCGTTGTTCTTTTGCCCCAACACCACGCAAATGCTTTTTCCCTGGCACGACATCTTCTCCAGTTGTGACTCTAATAACCGTAATGGCGGCACATCGCAGCAGCAATCCGGTGAAACCTGTAGGCCACTAACTCACTAATGCGACGATCCCTTCTACCAAATCCCCTTGTCGCTGCCAGTTATCTTTTGTTCGAGTGCCGCCGCAGTGGCCAGTCCGGGCAAGAGGCTCAGCCGGAGACTGTTTCGGAGATCACCCTGGCGCAAGAAATTCATGAGCTCGGAAGCATAAAGATGAATGGAGCGAGGAAGGATCGAGACTCGAAGGAAATCGCGACGGAAGCAAACCTGTTCCAAGCCGAACTTCGCCGACTCAGTGACCGCCGTGTCCAGGGGAACTCCAGTTCCCCGGTATGCCTGCACGTATTCCGAGATGATCTTCAGACACGTCGCGATCCCCTCCCACACACCCGCCGTTGAGCCCAGCGAGCGGAGATATCCAAAGTCAACCAGGTGTTGGTCCAGGAGTCCCGCGTTATCGATGATGTCGCACAGGCGGATGTAAAAGTGCCGGTACATCCGTTGGAGCGTGCTGATGACGATGCGGTCTTCCGGCGCAGGCACGCGAAAAGGATGCCCGCGCAACTCGATCATGCGAGCACGCGCTGACACGGAACGCGTGACAGCGATTTGCTCTCCGGTCTGTCCCAAGCGCCCAGCGTGAACTTCGACGAGTTCCGACAATCCGGGCACGATGAAGTTCCACTTGTTTGCCAGACGATCTCCCCAGCTTCGTTCCGCGAGCGTTGCATTCAAACGCGTGCCCATGGCCTCGACCACCCTGCCTGCATCGGCGTCCGTGTACAGATCCAAGTCACTGCCAAGGTCTGGCCAATGATCCAGAGACTTGATGACCGTGACTGGACAGCCGCATTCTTCCAGCACAGCACAGATCTGCTGCAGAAACCCTAGAGCACGGTTGATGCGCCCTGTTTCCCTCTGAATCGCAGTGAAGGTCCATTCCACGCCCTGTTCATTTCCCTCGGCCTCGAAGATCTTCTGCAGCGGCGCAAAGGAGCGAATGATGACATGGTTTGTCATCGCCAGAGCTTCGAGATCCTGCCGATCTCGTCCGTCGAGCGCGGACACAATTTCCGTGATTTGCTGAGGGCAGGTTTCGATCACTGGCGCATGGACACTGGCCGGCGAGGAGCAGGCCGGAGCCAACAGGAGCTCAGACAGCAGTCGGAGGCTTCTGGTCGACGCGCGAGCATAGTCCATGGGATGGAACTCCATTCAATGTTGTGAGACAGCCACACTTGGATGTGAGAAAGCGCGCGTGGGGTTGGCGCTCCGCAGCTGGACTCAGCTGGAACCAGTACCGGACTGGGCATTCTGGCCGCATCTTGCAGAACCGACTCGCTCAATTGCTGTGCCTTCTTCGTAATCGTTCCAGGTTTCAATCATCACAAACGGGAGCGGATTGGCGGCGTCGAAGTACCGGTTGTAGAGCTGGAGAGTGTCATCCAACGTTTGCCCGCAGCGGCTCTGCATGTGGCGATTCAGACCCCATTTTGCTGCGGAATCATCGAATCCCGGCCATGCTGCACCCACCGCGATCTTATCGCGGTGTTTGTTTCTCATATTCTTGTAGAAATCGTCCAGGTATTGTTCGCCCCAATTACTGCCGTCTGGGGTCCTTCAGATCCAAATCCATGTATGCGGCGGCGCGAACCAGCAAAATCACTTCGGCACCACCCTCTTTATCGGCTCGTAGCTGTTGCGTCAGGTGAGTCCGTACTTCCACCGCCGTATGGATCTCGAGTTTGAAAGCGGAATCTACGCCGGCGCACCCGAGCACGTCAGAAAACGTTGCCGCAGACCGAAATCGTGTGAACGCCGGCGCGTCCCAGCTTTTCGATCAGCCGGGCGACTACCGACCGGCCTAGAACTTCCACGCACACCAGAGGAGTGCCCTGCGTGAGCGAGGCTATGGCGGAGTTCTCGCTGCAGCTTTCTTCCTCGTGACTCTCCGGTCCGACGATTACGATTGCGCTTAGCACTCTGACTCCACCTTGTCCTGGGTTCTACGTTTCCATGGGCGACTTGGGTACGTGTCTATCTCGCCGGCACTTTGGCCAGGCTGAGCATTTCCGTCCCCTGACTAGAGGACTGGGGCCTCGCCGAGTGCCGTCGTATTTTCGCCTTTGGAAACAGCAAGGCGCGCATTTTGAGCTTCGCTTTGTGTAATTGTGACTTGGAGTTTCCGATGGAGCAGTCGAGCAATTCAGCGATCTCACGGTGTTGATATCCTTCGACCTCGTGCAAAGAAAAAATCGTCCGGCAGCCCTCCGGCAGTTCCTCCAGAGCACGACGCAAAGCAATGCGATCGACCACGCCAGTGAGTTCCGGATCACTCTTGCCGAAATCGCGGTGCAGAGAAGGAGACTCGGGATTTACCGGCTCGTCCAGGGAAACCGTGGGCGGAGACTTGCGCCGGCGAAGCTTCATCAGGACAGTGTTCACCGCGACGCGATAGAGCCAGGTCGAGAAGGCAGCATCTCCTCGAAACGAACCGACCGTACGAAACACCTGCAGGAAAGCCTCCTGGGTTAAGTCTTCTGCCTCGGCAACATCCTTGGTCATGAGCAGGCATACCGAATAGACGCGGTTCTTGTGTTGCTGAAACAGAATTGCAAAGGCTTGCTCGTCGCCAGACTGCGCGCGCTTTACCAGGTTGATCTGGGAATCATCGCGACCCTTCGTGCTGGTCGCGGGAATGACGTTCGCTTCTGTCGCAGAAATCGCACAAGTCGCCACGTTTGATCTCCTTCACTACCGCAGTTCGCTCGCCAACTCCGCGAGCATGGATTCGAGAGTAGAAAAAGGATCGAAATCCTTGTATCGGGTCACAGCTGTAAACCCTTGCAGGAGACGCTGTAAGACTCCCCGCCGGGGTCCTAAGGCGGATAGATCCGCGACTGGCGCGGATCTAATCGTCCGGGAATGAACTTGCAGAAATGCTTTCGTTGGCAGGAAACAAACCGATTGGCATCGGAGAATCAATACATCCGAGCATCAATAAAGGTGGAATTCCACTTCCACGCTGATCTGCACATCCACGGGCTTACCATCTTTGAGCGCAGGTTGAAAGCGCCACTGCCGAACCGCGTCCAGCGCTTTCGCGTCGAGTCCCAGGCCTAAGCCCCGAACCACCTTGATATCGCGCGGACGTCCTGCCGCGTCCACGATTAGCCAAAGCACACACGTTCCTTGTTTCTTGGCGCGGCGCGCATCTTCGGTGTATTCGGCAGGACGAGGACAATCACGACGACCAAGCCTAGCCCTCCGCTCGGGTAATACCCCCAAGACCGGCTGTGGGGCCAAGTGGGCAATGCGCCTAGCAACAGCACGATGAGCAGCACGAGAAGAATGACGGACATAAAACCTCCTAAGGTTAGAGTTCGTTTTCGACCCCGCGCAATCTTCCGGCCCGGTAAGAGCCGAGCCGGCATTTGAGCTTCGGGAAGCTAAAACCGCTCAGTTGGACGCAGGTGCTGTTGCGCCAGCCGCATCATTCCTGCCTGATTCTCTACTCTGAACCGAGTATCTCCTGACCGCCGAAAGGAACGGCTCGCTGACCGCTGTCGCCTGCACCTTCCCGCTCAGGATGTCCGAAAAAGGCATGGAACTTCCATACAACAACCGTGTTTCATCCTTGTCCTGAGTGAGCGCCGCACCGCTCAGATCGATTCCGGCAAAAAGACCGCGAGCTCGAGAATAGGTCAGTACCTCCGCCCTCATCTTGATGTCAGTATCCGCGGCTGCATCACGCCCTACTGGCCCCGCTGCCGCAGATGCGTCTGCACCGAGTTTGAATTTGCTGGAGAGTAGGTGCTGCATACCTTGATCGTTGGTCACGACCATGACGAGGTCCACGGCCTGGCCTCCCAGCTGCAGACCCCAACTTCCCCCGGTGATAGTGATGGGAGCTGGAGCGCTCCAGCCAGACTCAGTTCGACAGGTGGCGACGCCCTTGCCATGATTTCCACCAAACCCGACGGCGATCTTCACCATAGACGGGATCACGGCGATACACTTTGCGTCGCGCATGACCTTGTCAGGAATTGCCTTGTCCGGAGTCGCCATGATCTCGTTCAGGACCTTGGCCGACGCATCGATTCGCTTGGCGATGTCTGACTCATTTTTGTCTTTGTCGGCAGACCAGCCCACGCCGACCAAGATTGAACAAATGCTCAGCACCAGGAGACATTTGGGAAATACTGAAGAAATTCTTCTCATGTTTGTCCTCGTCCTCTTCTGTGCTCCACGTGAGCACCTGCTAGTTGTCGTGCGAGAACAAAGCTAGTCCCAGGGCGGAGTTGGTTCTATCCAGCGGAGCCAGTAAACAGCGTGAGAACTTTCCTGAGGAATTCGTCGGTAACTGTAGTGCCGCAATTCGGTGAGGCTCTCTCCGCGCAGCCCTACAGGTTCCACAGTATTGTGAGTTCCGGAGCGGAGAATTAGCCTGCAATCTCTACTCGACACAACGCCCCCAAGCGGGTGCCGGTCCTCTGGGATGGACCGGCACCTGCTCCCTCCAAAGATCTCAATAGAAAATGAAACTGCACACGAACCTACCCGGATGGACCTCACCAAATACAGTCCGATGAGGATATTTCGAAAATATTGCGGCGCTTAATATCGGCGAAGACAGAAATCAACTCGGAGACTAATTATGCTTTACTGGCGTTAATGTTCCTGGTAGTGGCGCTGATCGCTGGAGTGCTGGGTTTTACCGGAGTAGCCGTTGCGGCGGCCGGCATCGCCAAGCTGCTGTTTGTTGTTTTCCTGGTGCTTTTCTTGATCTCGTTGGTAGTGCATCTCGGAAGCGGTCGCAGGTCGATGAACTGAACCGCACAACAGAGCGGCGGGGTCTTCAGAGCATGGCGGGGTCTTCAGAGCGAAGACCCCGTCCCAAGGGGTGTGACGCTCGAGCCCATGTTCTGAGTCACACTCCTATCACATCCGCCGAGGCTTCCTTGTTTTCCGCACACGCGCCGGTCGGGATCACCGCCTCCACGACCGATCCTCTGCTGGATGTCTCCACTCGGATTTGTCCCCCGAACTCCGCCAGTCTTTCCCTCATTCCCCCCAAACCAATCCCGGGAGCTGCCCCACCGCGGAACCTGGCTAGAACCTCCTGGGGAATGCCTTTCCCATCATCGACGACAGTTAACGTGACGTGCGATATCCCAAAGATTTCTGGTAAAGGAAGGAGATGAAAGGATCAGAAGGAGTACGGTGCGCGGCGGCCAAGGACGGCTTCCAAGCCGGTCAAACTGCAAAGGCCCGACTCGGGCCACCGTGTGCAGTCACTCCTGAAAGGACATGGCCGCCCGCATCCTGCCAACTCCAGGGTAGAGAAAGACACTCCTTCCCGGAATCAGTGGAAAGTGTGTAGGTGTACCAGGATGCTATTTGCGCCCAGTTCAAGCAGTAACAGGCGCTGGGACCGGCTCGTGCCGCTGGGAAGGGATGACTACCTCGACGATCGTACCGGGATTGGCATTCGCCAATCGCAGACTTCCTCCAAGTTCCGAGACACGTTGCCTCATTCCGCCGATGCCGACTCCAACGCTATCCGGTCGCAACTGAATCACCTGTTCCTCGATTCCTTTGCCATCGTCGCGCACGGTCACCATGATGCGGCCTTCACCTTCCGTGAGACTCACTTGCCCATTGCGTGCTCCGGAGTGCCGGAACATGTTGGTCAGGGCCTCCTGGATGATGCGGAATATGGCGGTCTCCAGCTCCGACCTGAGCCGGCCGAGATCCGGAGGATCCACCGCCAGATGAATTCCGATTCCGCTGCGTTCCGAAAGCCCCTCCAGGTACCAATGAAGGGCAGAAACCAGGCCAACCTCGTCGAGGAGAGGAGGATGCAGAAGATGGGAGATCGTCCGCACTTGCTGGATAGCGCGGTCCACTAATTGGCTCGCATCAGCGCTCGCTTGCCGCATGGAAGGCGAGGAATCCTTGGAAAGAATTCCATCCAGGATCATCTTCGCCGCCGCCAGTTCTTGTCCGAGGCCATCATGAATTTCTCGAGCTATCCGCCGACGCTCCTCGTCCTGCATGGTCATCAGGCGGCTGGAAAGGCGCCTGAGTTCAGCCGTCCTGACATCCACCATGTGTTCCAATTCGATCGCACTGTCGCGAATCGATTGTTCCAGCAGCTTGCTGTCATGGATATCAGAACAGGTCCCATACCACTTGACGATGCTCCCTTGCGAATCACGAAGCGGAAGAGCCCGAGCGCGAAACCAGCGATATTGTCGCTCGGCGCCGCGCAGACGGTATTCCGACTCATAGCCTTCACCGGACTGCACACATCGCATCCAGTGGGACAGAGTCCGTTCTTTGTCCTCGGGATGCACATACTCCAACCAGCCCAGGCCAACGGCCGACCCTGGCGGCGCCCCGGTGTACTCATAAAATCTGCTGCTGATGTAGTCCCTGGCGCCATCCGGTTGCCGGCTAAAGATGATATCGGGCGCGGTATGCACGATCGCGTCCAACTCCTGGTTTTTCTGGGCAAGGTCGCTGTTGAGTTGCTGCAGCGCCAGCGCTTTCTGCTCCAACTCCAGAGTTCGATCCGCAACGCGCTCTTCGAGTTCATTGTTCAGCCGTTCAAGTTGCAGTTTCCTTCGGTGCAGTTCAGCGAACACTTTCACCTTTGCCCGCAAGACTTCCGGGACAATCGGGACAGAAAGATAATCCACCGCCCCATGCTGATATCCCTTCAGTCGGTCGAGGTCCGTCAAATGCACTGCGGAAACGAAAATGATTGCCGTTTTCTGAAAGCGCGGATGCTGGCGGATGATCTCGGCGAGTTCAAAGCCGTCGATCTCCGGCATGCTTACATCCATCAATACTACGGCGACGTCATTCTTCAGCAATTTCTCGAGAGCTTCCTTGGCAGATGTCGCCTTGATCAGGTTCTCTCCCAACTCGGCCAGGATGGCTTCATAGCTCAGCAGCTTGCCCTGCTGATCATCGACCATGAGAATATTCACTTTTTCGCGAACGTTCATGATTCTCTCAATAACGCTGCCTGGCCTTCACGTCGACTCATCCGACTGCCCAACCCGGCGTTCACCTGTGCAGCCACATCCGGAGTGCCGAGAGCAGTTGCTCCGTATTGACAGGCTTCGCTAAATACTCCGATGCGCCCGCTTCCAGGCATTTTTCGCGATCGCCCTTCATGGCTTTGGCCGTCAGTGCAATGATCGGTAATCTACAGAACGAAGGATTCTGTCGAATCACCTGCATGGTCCCGTATCCATCCATTTCCGGCATCATGATGTCCATTAGTACGATTGCGACATCGGGGGTCGATTCGAGCAGCGAGATCGCTTCGCGACCGGTTCCCGCGGTCAATACTGCCATTCCGCGGCGTTCCAAAACGCTGCTGAGAGCAAAGATGTTGCGTATGTCGTCGTCCACCACCAACACTTTCTTCCCCACCAGCGCTTCATCGGATCGATGCAGCCGGTCGAGCATTTTCTGCTTCTCTTGCGGAAGGTCCGCCACGACCCGATGGAGAAAGAGCGCGGTCTCATCCAGTAACCGTTCCGGCGACTCCACCCCTTTGACCACGACGCTGCGGGCCAGCGTGTGCAGACGGGCGTCTTCCTCGGGAGACAACTCCTTCCCGGTGAAAACAACAACCGGCAAGTCGCTTACCTCAGGAATATCCCGCATGCGCTCAAGAATGTCGAAGCCAGTCATGTCTGGCAATCGCAAGTCGAGTACGACGCAATCGAAAGCTTCTCGAGTTACCAGGTCCAACGCCTCCCCGCCGGTGGAGACACAAGAGACGTCGATGTCGTCGTGACCCAGTAACTCGCGGATGCTCATTTGCTCCGCCGGATTATCTTCGACAATTAGCAACCGCTTACGGCGCGGTGCGGCATAGTCCTTGATACGGCCCAGTGCCGAATCCAGTTCATCCGGGCTCGTCGGCTTGGTGACGAATGCAAAGGCCCCGCGAGCCAGACCATGATGCCGGTCTTCGTCCAGCGTCAGCATTTGTACTGGAATATGCCGAGTGGCGGAATCCTGTTTCAGATGGTTGAGAACCGTCCAACCTAGCATGTCCGGCAAGAACACGTCCAGAGACACTGCCGTGGGATGGAACTCGCGAGCCAGTGCTAGGGCCTCAGCTCCCCGCAAAGCGACAAGAACCTTAAACCCCTTATCGCGCGACAAATCACAGAGCACGCGGGCATAGTGCGGATCGTCCTCCACAATAAGCAACACGGCGTCCTCGGGCTGGAGATTATCGCGATCGTCCGCAATTTGCGCGATCGGATGCTCCGAAGCATCCCTGCTCGACAACTGAAGCGGCATCGCAGGCGACGATCCCCTCCACTCTGACTCCGTCAGCTTCGATACGGACGGCCCCACATACGTGAGTGGCAGATAAAGAGTGAACGTGCTGCCAAGTCCGGGTGTACTGCGAAGCTGGATCTCCCCGCCTAACAAGCTGGCGAGTTCACGGCTGATGGCCAAGCCCAAACCCGTTCCGCCGTATTTGCGGCTGGTGCTGGCATCTGCTTGTTGGAAGGCCTCGAAGATAATTCGCTGCTTATCGAGAGCAATCCCGATGCCCGAATCGGTGACCTCGAACGCAACGACCGAGGCGGCGCCGCTGAGAATTGGATGATCTTCACTCCATCCCTTTGTGGCAACCGACACGGCCAGGCGCACCGAACCATGCTCGGTGAACTTGAATGCGTTCGACAGCAGATTCTTCAGAACCTGTTGCAATCGCTTCGAGTCTGTGACCAGACTGCGCGTGAGTTGCGGATCGGCCTGTACCTCGAAAGCCAGTCGGCGGTTCTCGGCTTCGTGCCGGAAAGGCCGGGCCACCATCTCCAGCAGGTTGGCAAAAAATACCTCCTGCGCCTCGACCGACACCGTGCCTGACTCGATCTTGGAAAGATCGAGAATATCGCTGATCAGGTTTAGCAAGTCGGTGCCCGCGCCGTGAATCGTCCGCGCGAACTCCACCTGCTTCGGCGTTAGGTTGTGGTCGGGGTTCTCGCTGAGTTGCTGGCCCAGCACCAGGATGCTGTTCAGCGGTGTCCGCAACTCGTGCGACATGTTAGCCAGGAATTCTGACTTGTACTTGGAAGTGAGCGCGAGTTCCTTTGCCTTCTCTTCCAGAGCACGGCGGGCTTGCTCGATTTCCTGGTTCTTGCGCTCCACTTCCACGTTCTGTTCGGCTAGCTGTTGCGCTTTTTGTGCCAGCTGTTCGTTGGTCTGTTGCAGTTCCTTTTGCTGTGTCTGGAGTTCGGCCGCCAGTTGCTGGGACTGCTTGAGCAGCCCTTCGGTCTGCATTGTCGCTTCAATACTGTTCAGCACGATGCCGATGCTGGCGGTGAGTTGTTCGAGAAATGCCAGGTGAGACGCAGTGAAAGCGTTCAATGACGCCAGCTCAATCACTGCCTTGACCCGGTCTTCGAAGAGGACGGGGAGGACAATCACATTTCGCGGAACCGACTCAAACAATCCAGAACGAATGGGAACAGTTCTTTCCGGCAAATCTGAAATCAACATGCGACGCTTCTCCGCCGCAACCTGCCCAACCAGTCCCTCGCCGATCTTCAACCGGCGCAGGTGCCCGTTCTCGCCGTCGTCGGCAAACGCCGACAGCAACACCATGCCCGCCGATTCTTCGCTTTCCATCTGGTAGATCACGCCCTGCTGCGCGTTCACCAGCGGTGCAAGTTCCGACAGCAGCATTCGACCGACCGTCGCCAAATCGCGCTGGCCCTGCAACATTCCGGTAAAGCGCGCCAGATTGGTTTTGAGCCAGTCCTGTTCCGTGTTGCGGTCCGTTGTGAGCCGGAGGTTGTCAATCATCGTATTGATGTTGTCCTTCAACTCCGCCACTTCACCGCTGGCTTCCACTTGGATGGACCGGGTTAAGTCGCCTTTGGTCACGGCGGTCGCGACCTCCGCGATCGCGCGCACCTGGTTCGTCAAGTTGTCGGCTAGAAGGTTGACGTTGCCGGTTAGATCCTTCCACGTGCCTGCGGCGCCCGGCACGTTGGCCTGACCGCCGAGGCGACCCTCCACTCCCACTTCGCGGGCAACGGTCGTAACCTGATCCGCAAACGTGGCCAGAGTACCAGTCATATTGTTGATAGTTTCGGCCAGAGCCGCGATTTCGCCCTTGGCGTTCACCGTCAGTTTTTGCGTGAGATCGCCATTCGCGACGGCCGTAACCACCTTCACGATACCCCGCACCTGTTCTGTCAGGTTGACTGCCATGACGTTGAAACTGTCGGTAAGGTCTTTCCAAGTCCCACCCACGCCCGGCACTTGGGCCTGCCCCCCCAGCTTGCCGTCGGTCCCGACTTCGCGCGCCACGCGCGTGACTTCAGCGGCGAATGCATTGAGCTGGTCCACCATCGTATTGATGGTGTTCTTCAGTTCAAGAATTTCACCTTTCACGTCGACCGTGATCTTGCGCGATAAATCACCTCTTGCCACAGCGGTCGTCACCTCCGCGATGTTACGCACCTGGCCAGTGAGGTTGCCGGCCATTGAGTTCACGGAATCGGTGAGATCTTTCCACGTTCCGGCTACGCCCGGCACTTGAGCCTGCCCGCCAAGCTTGCCTTCGGAGCCAACTTCGCGGGCCACACGTGTTACTTCGGCGGCGAATGCATTCAGCTGGTCCACCATCGTATTGATGGTTTCCTTGAGCAGCAGAATTTCGCCGCTCACGTTCACTGTGATTTTTTTAGAAAGGTCACCGCTAGCGATTGCCGTCGATACTTCGGCGATGTTGCGTACCTGACCAGTCAAGTTGCTGGCCATGGAGTTCACTGAGTCAGTAAGATCCTTCCACGTTCCTCCGACTCCGGGCACGAGAGCTTGTCCCCCCAGTTTGCCGTCAGTTCCGACCTCGCGTGCCACGCGCGTCACTTCCGATGCGAAAGATCGCAACTGATCCACCATCGTGTTGATCGTGTCTTTGAGCTCAAGAATTTCGCCCTTCACGTCGACTGTGATCTTTCGCGACAAATCGCCGCGCGCCACCGCCGTCGCCACCTCGGCAATGTTGCGCACTTGGCCGGTCAGGTTGCTGGCCATGAAGTTTACGTTGTCCGTGAGATCCTTCCAGGTACCAGCTACGCCAGGAACTTGCGCTTGGCCGCCCAGTTTACCCTCCGTGCCGACTTCACGGGCCACACGCGTTACTTCGCCGGCAAACGCGTTGAGCTGATCCACCATCGTATTGATGGTATTCTTCAGTTCAAGAATTTCGCCTTTCACGTCAACCGTGATCTTTCGCGACAAATCGCCCCTGGCAACGGCGGTCGTAACCTCGGCAATGTTTCGCACTTGCCCAGTCAGGTTGCCGGCCATTGAGTTCACCGAATCCGTAAGATCTTTCCATGTTCCGGCGACGCCGGGCACATTCGCCTGGCCGCCCAACCTGCCCTCAGTGCCGACCTCGCGGGCCACTCGAGTCACTTCGCCAGCGAAACGATTCAGCTGATCGACCATCGTGTTGAGAGTCTCTTTCAGCTGCAGGATTTCGCCACGCACATCCACGGTAATTTTGCGGGACAAGTCGCCGCTGGCAATGGCCGTTGCGACTTCTGCAATGTTGCGTACCTGCCCCGTCAGGTTGCTGGCCATGAAGTTCACATTGTCGGTAAGATCCTTCCAAGTGCCACCGACACCTGGCACCTGCGCCTGCCCACCGAGTTTGCCTTCCGTACCCACTTCACGAGCTACGCGCGTAACCTCACCGGCAAAAGCGTTCAGCTGATCCACCATCGTGTTGATGGTGTCTTTGAGTTCGAGAATCTCACCCTTCACATCGACCGTGATTTTGCGCGACAAATCGCCGCGGGCCACCGCCGTGGTGACTTCTGCGATGTTTCGGACTTGAGCTGTCAGGTTGCCTGCCATGGCGTTTACGGAGTCGGTAAGATCTTTCCAGGTGCCGGCGACGCCGGGCACAACGGCCTGCCCGCCCAGTTTGCCGTCTGTACCGACTTCGCGGGCCACCCGCGTCACTTCCGAGGCGAACGACCGCAGCTGGTCCACCATCGTGTTGATGGCTTCTTTGAGTTGCAAAATCTCGCCGCGCACGTCGACCGTAATCTTTCGGGATAGGTCGCCGCTGGCCACGGCCGTCGCAACTTCCGCAATGTTGCGTACCTGCCCCGTCAAGTTGCTGGCCATGAGGTTGACGTTGTCCGTGAGATCTTTCCATGTACCAGCCACGTCCGGCACTTGCGCCTGGCCGCCCAACTTGCCTTCGGTTCCCACTTCGCGCGCTACGCGTGTGACTTCCGCCGTAAATACGCCGAGCTGCTGAATCATTGTATTGACGAGATTGGCGGAACGCAGGAACTCACCTTCCAGCGGTCGGCCATCCACATCGAGCCGCACCGTCTGTGTAAGATCGCCTTGCGCAACGGCCGCGATGGCGCGTGTAACTTCGGCAGTGGGTCGGAGCAGATCTTCCACCAGAGTATTGACCGAAACCTCCATCTCGCCCCAAGCTCCTCTGGACTCGTGAAACCGGGTACGCTCTCGCGTCTTGCCTTGTTTGCCGACGACCTGGCCTACGCGCTTCAGTTCCTGCGCCATGTGCTGGTTGGCGGCGACTATCTCGTTAAACGTATCGGCAACTTTCCCCGCCAGACCGACCCATGTACCCGGAAGTCGAACGGTGAAGTCGCCATCGCGCATCGATTGCAGGCTGGTCAGTATTACGGTCAAGTCCAGGGCCCCTTCTGCGACTTTTGATTTCCCGTTCCCCTTCGCCATACTGGGCGGAAGGTTCTCACTACTACTGGGCGCGACCTCGTTCAGCGTGGATCTTTTCATGGCCTCTCCCGAAAAAAGGAGCAATTGTGGACTGCATCTCTGACCAGGTTGAAAGGGAGAAAACGTTAACACTACAGGGGGGCGGGAACAAAGACAAAAACAGCCCCTCTGCCTCAGGATTATCAACATGTATTTCGTACCATGACCGCGGGATCACACGCTCTAAGGTATTTCCTGTAGGCCAAGCGGCCCGGGACGTCGTGGGTACAGTCGAAATTTGAGCTGACCAGGCCAGCGGCTTTCCGGCGCAACCTATTGAGCCACTTCAGTCTCTAAAGGCAAGAAACGCGCCAAGCGCAAGCGCCCAGTGCACCGCATGCACCCGCAGATCGAAGGAATGCTGTCTCATGGGCCGCGGAGAAACATTGAAGCACAAAAGTGAGATCTGACTTGAAACCGGGGCCGATGTTGCCATTGGTTCGCGTTGGGCGCGCAGTGACCTGCAGACCCAGCGTCAATCTTTGGCGCGTCAGGTGATGGGAAGAGCCTTCAACCTATTGCTGCGAATCCTGCTCAGGTCGGACTTCAAGGATACGCAATGCGGCTTCACCCGGCAAGACACTGCATAACGAAATTACGCGGACACCGGGCAAATTGCCTCGTCGGAATAATTGCAATTCCCTCCAGGTCGTTCCAACGATTCGACTTCCGAGTCTGGAACCTAGCCTGCAATCAGTTCCAATGGCATGCGCCCAATATCTCGATTCAACGGAGACGCCCAGTGGATAAGGATCGCAGTAATAAGGATCGCGACAAGGACTGGCGGGAACTCTGTAAGGCAGCGGCGAGCGAGCTCGACCCCGAGAAGCTGATGGATCTAATCGCCCAGTTGACCCGAGCATTGGATGAGCGTGATAAGAAGCGGCGACGAATTACCGGGGACAATTCGGACGATAAAGACCAAAGCGCAAGATCTCTCCAAAGTCAACCCGCAGTTTAGCGTCCCCGCAAGGCCAGAGAACCGGAAACATCCCGCTGCGATAGCTTGCCGCGATTCATCGACCCCGATAGGAAGCGCGACGAACCGAACCACCTCGGATTCTAAAATCGACAGGATGCGACGTACGTCTACGGGCGGGACGTCGCCGGTTAGCAGATGTCCCACCCGCACGTTTGGCAAAATGAAGGACTATTGTTTTCCCTTCGGAGGCGCCGCCGGTGGCCTGCTGGGCGGCGCCTGTCTCTGCTGCAGACGCTGTTGCTGTTGCACATGCCGTTGCTGCAATTGCTGCGTCTGCTGCTGATGCTTCTGTTCAGTCTGCTGCTTCTTCGCTTCACTCGCGTTTTGTTTCGCTAGCTGTTGATGCTCCTGCTCCTGCTGCTGTTGGAGCTTCTGCCGTTCCTGGTCCTGCTTCTGCTGAAGCTTTTGCTGCTGTTGCTGATACTTCTGGTCCGCCTTTGCATTCCCCGTATTTGGCGCAGCCGGGCGTTCCATCGGCGGAAGGTCATTGGGATGGACCGCGGTGGCGGGGCGGCCTCCGTTTTCAGCTGCTGGCCGAGCCGTTCCCCGATTGGCAGGAGGGTTATAGGGCGCTCCGGCTTCTCGCGCAGGCACAGCTTCGCGGCCACTGAACTCACCCGGTTTGGCGGTGGCAGCGACCGGCGGCTTGCCATGATTCGCCGAAGCCCGAAGTTCAGGATTACCGTGGGCAGCCTGCATATGCTGGGTTTGAACGGCTGCAGGGGGAAGGTGCCGGTCCCGAGCCGCAGCTTCATCTTGAGCGGTTGGGCGGGCACTGACCCCGCCATTCCCGCCGTTGAAGCTCACACGGCTTTCGTTGTGGACGACGACCGTGGTGTTGTACACATTGTGAATGTTGGTGACATTCACGTTCGTCACCGAGCGATTGTAGAAAAAGTGGTCGTTGTCCCAGCGCCCACCTTCGAACCCTTCTCCGAAATATCCGAAGCCATAGTTGATGCCGCCATAAAAGCCGACGTGCGGACCCCAATAGCCGTCATAGAAAACAAACGCACCGTCAGCCCACCCCCAATACGGTGGGGTCCAGAGAAAGCCGACTTCCGGTGCCAATACCCAGGTGCCGGGTACCCAGAAGTAATCGCCGTCGTCGTCGCTCCAGGCCCAGTAACCGGGCGTCCAGATATACCCGTCGCCCGGACAAACAGGCTGCTCATAGACGGGCAGCGCGGGCGGACCAAACGAAACCGAGATGCGGACTTGCCCGAACGAAGCCGAAGACATCACCAGCACTACGAAAGCGAACAATACCGTACGCACAGTGCGAATATTCATTTTCTTCTCCTGCCCGATCATCCTTCGTTTACCCGATTCTGCTTTGCCGCTGCGGGCTGCGGGATGGATCGGCGCAACTTGCCCGGACAGACCTACGGGTCGTCCGCGGCGTTGGGGAGCCCTCGTCGTCTTGCTTAGAGATAGAACTCCTACGGAAGGGTTGGCGGAAAGCCAAGGCTACAGGATTGACGATGCGGGAATACCGAAGCGCCTTCGACGCGACTAGGCGGAAATCTGTAAGCCCTGCGATGTTTCCGGCGCCGGGACGATGGCGGTCACCGTCAAGCCGTGTTCGGTTGAGGATATCTCTAGCGTGCCTCCAAGCTGTGCTAAGCGCTCTTTCATGCCACGGAGTCCCACCCCGACGGCCCGCTGCCAGCACTCACCCGACCCCGCCAGAATCGTCGCCGGAACACCATTCCCTTCGTCTCTGATTTCGAGGATGGCCATTCTGCCGTTGCATAACAGCTTGACGTGAGCCGTTTGGCTGCCAGAATGGCGGTGCACGTTGGTCAGGCTTTCCTGGAGCACACGAAAGAGCGCCAATTCGGTGTCGCGCGAAAACCGCCCACAATCAGTGGGAACATCGAAGGTAGCCTGGATACCGCTGCGCGCCGTGAAACCCTCAAGATACCAGGGAATCGCCGACTTCAATCCCATCTCCTCCAGCATCGGCGGATACAGCAGGTAGGAAAGGGTGCGAACCTCCTTGACGCACTCTTCTGCCAGTTCGACGCACTGGTTTACCTGTTGCCTGATTGCGGCGTCCTTCGGCTCTAAACCCGACGCCAGAGTATCCAGGCTTATTTTCATCGCGGTCACACATTGACCCAGCGTGTCATGAAGATCCCGTCCGATTCTCTTCCGCTCTTCATCTTGCATTCGCAATAGGTGTGCGGTCAGATCGCGTAGCGATTTGTCCTTCTGCACTCCGTCTGTGATATCCCGAGTTACTTTCACAAAACCGATCACCTTGTTCGTCTCATCTCGAACCGGACTGATGATCACATTCGCCCAGAATGTCGAGCCGTCCTTGCGCCGCCGCAAGCTTTCATCCTCGAATCGTCCGTGCTGTACCGCAGTCTTGAGCTCCTGAGCGGGCTTGCCTGCGCGAATGTCCTCCTCGGGGAAAAAGCAGGCAAAGTGGCGGCCAATGATCTCCGCCGCCTTGTAGCCCTTGATCCGCTCTGCTCCGGTATTCCAGGTGCTGACATGGCCCTCGGGATCAAGCATGAAGATCGCATAATCCTGGACCGCTTCGGCCATCAAGCGGAACCGATCTTCGCTCCGGCGCAGGGCGATCTCCGCGCGCCGGCGTTCGGTAAGATCATGGGTTACGCTGCCAAAGCCGACAAGTTTGCCCGTCTGATCGCGAATCGCCACGATCGTCCCAGTCGCCCAAAATGTTGTGCCGTCCTTGCGCCGATGCCATCCTTCCTCCTCAGCGTGACCCGCTTTGATGGCCAGGTCCAGCACCTTCTGCGGCTCGCCGGATAAGACCTGTTCTGCCGGATAGAAACAGGAAAAATGTTGGCCGAGGATCTCTGTCGCTGTGTATCCCTTGATTCGCTGCGCTCCGGCGTTCCAGGTAGTGACGCGGCCCTCGGAGTCCAGCATGAAGATCGCATAATCCGGTACAGCTTCGACGAACAAACGGAACTGCTCTTCCTTTCTCCGCGATTCAACCTCGCTCAGAAGGACCTGCATCTTCTGCTGCAAGCGAACCACACTGCGCATGCGTTCTTCTTCGGACGTGAGCTCGCTGTAACTCTCTTCCGGGACTACACCCGAGTGTTCGTCACAAATCTGCTGCAGAGAATCCGCATGCTCCTCCCGGCAGAATCCCTGCATCGGATATGCGCAGCGTAGCGAAAACGAGTACGCTCTAGCCAACTGGTTCCAGATCTTTTCGACTTGCAGCGCAGCCTCCGGCCGACCTTCCGCCCATAGCAGGGCCACCATCTCTCCGAATGCCACGACCCGATGATTCTCATCCTGAGCGGCCGACGCGGCGCGCGCAATCACTCCACCGATAACCTCCGAAAATCGCGCGATGTCGGGCACCCCGTCCACCATCAGTCCGGCGAGGGTCTCGGCGGCATCCAAAACCACGTATCTCCCGCTCGCAACGGCTTTGGCAAGATCGAGCCCTTGACTCCTCAGCCGGTCCGAAAGATTGTCTTGGTGACCCTTCGTGGCAATCACCACGGCCGAACTGCCCGCCGCCAGAGCCGCTCCGATGAAATGACTCAAGTCGTCGAGAAGAAACCTGTCTTCACTGTAGAACTGGACAACGTGCGCGTGGTGATCCGTATTCATTTGCAAAGGCAGGTTCGCTGGGTTGGTTGATATGCTCATTCCGCCCTCAAGGCATGCAGAACAGTTGGAGATTTCTCCCGCTCCCTGCAGGATTTTAAAGGGGGAAACCAGACAGGATGAATCATTCTGCAGAGCGTCCAATCGCGTCCATACAGTACATCCTGTAGCCGGTTGCCAGAACCGTCTGTGTGAACAGCCCACTACGGCATTCACCGTATTGCCGCTACGGCACTGTCGGTTTAACTTGGCGAGTGTTACGAACGGATTTGGGTAGTCATGGGTTAGCGTCGTTTATCGGCATTCGGACCCTCACGACTACCCACCCCCGGGCTGGAGAGATGCGCGGTTGACGGCGCCGGGCCAGAGCTAGTTTCGCGCAAAGGAGACCAAAATGAGAAAACTGATGACAATTGTCTTCGCGCTTAGCCTGCTGACGGCTCTTAGCCTGATGGCTCAAGACACCCCGCAGCAAGACAACATGAAATCCGCTCCCTCGGCGAAAGCCGCCCACATCACCGGCAAAATCAGCGATGACGGTAAGACGTTCGTGAGCGACAGCGACGGCAAGAGCTACACCATCAGCAACCCGGATGCCGTCAAAGGCCACGAGGGCCACCACGTCACGCTGAAAGCTAACGTTTCCGCCGACAAGAGCACGGTCGACGTCGTGTCCCTGAAGATGGCCGGAGACACCATGAAGAAAAACAGCTCGCAGAATTAATCTCTGCGCGCCGTTTCTTTTGGGCCGGCAGTTTTGCTGGCCCTTTTTTATTTCTGCAAGTATTCAACTTTGCAGGCTCTTAAAACGGAGCGCGCTGGAGAATCACCCCGCAGGATCTTTCCCTTCAGCCTAGGCCTTATGAGCCGATTTTCTTCTTAAAGACGTAAAAGTTCGTTTCGTCCGCCAGCGTCTCGATTTCCAGTCCTTTTGCGGCGGCGCCCCGGTGCACGGCGGAGCGAAGGTTCGCCAGCCCAATCTCCGCACCCGCGAGGGGGATCTCTAGCGCCGACCCAGGTCGCACGGTCTCAAGTTCCTGCAGAATCCTTCCCACTAGATCGTGGTGCTTGCCGCGTCGGCCTCTTCTGAGGGCGGAAAGTTCTACCTGCCGGTATTTAGGAGCATTCGGCTTTCCGGGTCCAGCCATCGGTCGCCCACCTCCATTGACAAGCAAAGTAGCAAATGGTAATAATCTGCGTCAAGTCAAATATACTTCAGCGATACGATTGCGATAATTATACTATTGAAAACTGGCGTTAAGGGGTCCGCGTCTGCTACGTTCGCGTTTGTATTGAGAGACACTGAATATTCCTGCCGTTGTTTAGTGGAAGGCCTATGCTCGAACAGCGGGCCAAGAAAGCGGGAATCATGAAGCGAAAGCACGGCAAGGAATATCCACAGATCAAAGTCATCACCGACCCGAAAAAGTTAGCATGGCTAAAGGCCAGGATTGAAAAGCGAACCGGCAGAAAACTAGGGACCGCGTTGAAAGAAATTCGTCCAGCATAGTAATCGATGTGTCACAAGCGTTTTCGTCTTGTTCGAGTCCGGAAGGTGGATTTAGATGGAGATGCGACGAACCTCAACCGCCGAGACCATCCGCCGTTATGGCGCTGCCCTGCTGGCTGCTATCGCTGCTCTCCTCATGCGCAGCCTGCTTGCCCCAGTGTTGGGATATCAGAATCCCTACCACACCGCGTGGGCAGCCGTGGTTTTTTCGGCGTGGTATTGCGGAATCGGCCCGTCCGTCCTCACCATTCTGGTGGACCTGATCGGCATCTGGTACTGGTTCTTGCCGCCAGCCGGTTCCTTTGCGCTGGCTGATCCCAGGACTTCTATCGCCGGGATGCTGGGCTTTGTAGTCTTCTCCGGGTTTATCGCTGTGTTCGGGAAGTCCGCGCGCCGTTCCCTTGCCCGCAGCCACTGGGCCGAAGACCAACTGCGAAACGCCCACGCAGAACTCGAGGGCAAGGTTCTGCAACGAACCGCAGAGCTGAGACTAGCCAACGAAAGTTTGCGCGAACTGTCCGGCCACTTGCAGCAGCTGCGGGATGAAGAACGCAGGCAGATTGCCCGCGAATTGCACGACAGTGTCGGGCAGTTGCTGGCAGCCTTGAGCATGAACATGGCACGCGTGCAATCCCAGTCGGAACGACTGGACCCTGGCGTAGCCAGGGCAGTCTCCGAAAACGCGGGAATCGTAGAGCAGATCAGGAAGGAAATTCGCACCATTTCGCATCTGCTGCATCCGCCTCTGCTCGATGTTGCCGGCCTGGCATCGGCTGTCCGCTGGTATGTGGACGGTTTCTCCGAGCGGAGCCAGATCAAAGTCGACATGGAGGTTCCGGCTGACCTGCATCGCCTCTCCGCTGAGATGGAAATCACGATCTTCCGTCTGGTCCAGGAATGTCTCACCAATATCCATCGTCACTCCGGCAGCGATTCTGCGACCATCGCAATTCGCGAGGAACATCACACGATTGTTGTGGAGGTCAAAGACGCGGGCAAGGGCATCCCTTTGGACAAACAGATGGAGATGCGTTCTGGTCGAACTGGGGTAGGCTTTCGCGGCATGCGAGAGCGTCTGAGACAGTTCGGGGGACAACTGGACATTCAGTCCGACAGCGGCGGCACCTCGGTGAGCGCCAGACTTCCTCTTCCACCAGTGTCGAACTCTCACTTGGACCGCCAAACCGCCTCATGACCTGGCTCATCCCGAAGCAGGTTTCGGCCTCTCAGCCAACTGAGAGAAGCCCGTCCTAGGCGGTTCGCCTCCCCATCACAAAGTGCAGGATCAATGAGATCACCGCGAATACTAGCAGCAGATGTATCAGTCCTCCGGCAACATGAAACACCGTGAAGCCGCCAAGCCATGCGATCACCAAAACCACGAACAATATTGCCCAGATGCTCATCTTCTTTCTCCTCCGCTTCCGCGATGACTGTCACGGCCTAACCAGACCGCCAGAATGCAGCGCGACAACCACAGCGTACCCGCGAGCATTTGACGTGTCACTACCCGGCATCCGGTATCTACGGTTCAGTCGGACTGTACTCTGGCGCGATGTCGAATTCGTTCTTCCTGCCAAACCTTGAACTTGTTTGCGCAACTAAAGATACGTGGCACCCGGCTACATCGCAGTTGCACCATTCGCAACAGCTAGGTTCACCGACTGGATAGGGCCACGGGTATGAGAAGATTCCTCCATCTTTCGCAAGCCGTGCTAAGCCTCGGGTTAGTAATTGGTCTGGCGCAGGTTTGCGGCGCTTATTCGCTACTCACGCATGAAGAGGTCGTCGACATCCTCTGGAAGGATGACATTCAGCCGCTTCTCATCACACGATTCCCAGCGGCCACCACGGAAGATCTGAAAAAAGCCCACGCCTTTGCCTACGGCGGATCTCTGATACAGGACATGGGCTACTACCCATTCGGCAACAAGTACTTTAGCGATCTCACCCATTACGTGCGCAGCGGAGACTTCATCGTCAATCTCATCAACGACGCCACCGACCTGAACGAATACGCTTTCGCTCTTGGCGCCTTGGCGCACTACTCCGCCGACAACATTGGACATCCCACCGTGAATCAGGCGGTGGCCTTTGAGTTTCCGAAATTAAAGAGGAAGTTCGGCAACGAAATAACCTATGCCGAAAATCCCAAGGCGCACATTCGCACGGAGTTTGGCTTCGATGTAACCCAGGTCGCAAAGAATCGCTACACCTCCGATCGGTATCACGACTTTATCGGATTTGAAATATCTAAACCCGTGCTGGAACGGGCTTTTCAGGACACGTACGGCATACCGCTGAGCGACGTGATTTCTGACGAAGACCTGGCAATTGGAACTTTTCGCCGCGCGATCAGCACCATTCTTCCCGAGATGACGAGGGTGGCCCTGCTGGCGGGAAAAAAAGAACTGGTGGCTGAGACCCCAAACTTCAATGCCCGCAAATTTCGCTACTATCTGTCGCGGACAGACTATCAGCGGGAATGGGGCAAGGGCTACCGGCGTCCTGGATTCGGCACTCGAGTTCTCGCGTTCTTTCTTAGGCTCGTTCCGAAGGTGGGGCCGTTCAAGGCCGTCGACTTCAAAATCCCGACACAACAAACCGAAGATCTCTATATCGCCAGTGTCGACCACACACTCGATAATTACAGAACTCTTCTTTCTGAAACCAGAACGAGGACGCTCCGTCTCGCCAACACCGACTTCGATACGGGACGAATGACGCATGCCGGGGAATACGCTCTGGCCGACAAAGCCTATGCTTACCTGCTGGATCAGTTAGCGCAGCACAATTTTGATCAGGTTACGCCCGACCTTCGCCAGAATATTCTGGCTTTCTATGCTGATCCGAGCGCGCCGATCGCGAGCAAACGAAATGCAGGGGCGTGGGAGAAAACCGAAGGTCAACTGCAACGGCTAAAAGCTCTCACCCTGCCAGAGGCCCCTGCGGTTCAAGTTTCAACACTGCCTTAGAACGCAACCACTATTTCCCCGCGACTACACGTTGAGTTTCGTTTCGTCCCAACCCTTCGTAGGTTTTGCGGCAACTAATGAAGGCAGTCGACTCAAATCACAAAGTGCGCCAGGCCGCGCACCATAAGGGAGGACTATTTCATGGCAGACGATATGGAAAAAAACAAACAACAGGGTGGACAGACTGGTCAGCAAAGCGGACAGCACGGCAACCAGCCCGGACACTCGGGCCAATATCCTGGCCAGAGCGGACAGCCCGGACAGCAGAAGAAGGGCGGCCAGGGCCAGAACGAAGAAGAAGAGAACGAAAATCCCGACCGGCAGCGCCGCGCCTCCTAGTCACGAGGACGGTAATCCGAATAATGGAGTCCCGGCCTCGGTGCCGGGACTTCGTTTTTACGTAAGTGGAACCTCCGAGCCCTGTTCTTGATGAAAATCCCCTGGGGATGTCGAGAATGCGTGCCTCGCCTCCCTCCTGCGCTGTCAACGCTGGCTGGCTAACTTCATTTAGAGTTGCAGGGACCCTACCCACACGCACGCCATTCGATCGGGTTTCCGGCTGGCAACGCCCTTCACAGTTTCTTCAGAACTTCTTCAGAGAACCCTAAGTACCCCACACCCGATTCTGGGAGATTCTGCTCGTCGAAGGGCCGAGGGTGCGGCTCAACCTTGGAAGTGGTTGGGCCTGATTCGCAACCTTCGCCGGAAAAACCAGACAAATCTTTGATTCTCAAGGAGAACCCCTATGAACTCACCAAAATTCACGTGGCTCACGGCAATGCTGTCGAGCAGGCAAGCCGATTTCTGCCGAACCGGATCATGCTCTTCCCCATGCGCGGGATCGATTTCCACCAGCCGGAGGACGGCTAAAATCGGCTTCTGGCCCGTTCTCGTCCTCCTGTGCTTGTTGGTCACTCTGCGAGCCCCAGCCTCAGCCCAGGGCCCCACCCAGGAAACCTGGGCCCCGACCGATCCCAAAGGACTTTGGAGCGATGGCGGCAACTGGAACCCCAACACCAAGCCGGGCGGCCCCAATGGCAACTTCAACGTCGTCATCCCGCACCTGATTGGCCCGCCGCCGCCCACCATGGACGTCAGCGCCACCATCGTGAATCTGCAAATCGCCCAAAATGAAACTCTCAACATCACCAACGGAAGCCAACTCACCGTTACGGGCACAAGCGTCGCCAACGATGGCCAGCTGCAGATTGACAACAACGGTGGGGGAAGCTCGGGGAGGCTGAACATTTCCAACACCGTAACCCTTTCCGGCACCGGCAACGTGTTCATGGGCGCCAGCGTGGCGGCCATTTCGGGAGGTGGGACCCTCATCAGTCAGCAGCTCATTCAGGGCGTGGGCACGATTTCCGTGGCGCTGCAGAACCAAGGTCCGAACGGACAAATTACCGGGGGAACGCCAACAAATCCGCTATTTCTCACCGGAGCAGTGACCAATTCCGGACTGATCTCGGGCTTAGGTTTCACCACGGTCGTGTTCCTCAACAACACAGTCCAAAACGGCGGAGGCACCATCAGCGGAGGGCCCGGACAAGTCCTGCTGAATGGCTGCACCATCATTGGAGGCACCCTGGGCGACGCCACTGCGGTTCCGATCGCCGTCCCGGGCGGCGCCGCTCTTAAGGGAAGAGCTTCCGCAAGTAGAAGCCAGGCCTCCGTCACTCCTCTTACGACCCCTACTACACCTCCAGGTGGCACTCCGACCCTTAACGGCGTGACGATAGTCGGGCAGTACTCCGTAGCCAGCGATATGACCCATACCAACGGGACAATCCTGGCGGGTGACATCACCAACAACGGGACGATCGTGGTCACCAGCCCTCCCGGCGAACAACCGGCTGTGCTCTTTATTCCCGGGGCAGTCTCAATCGGAGGAACCGGGCAGCTAAGCGTGGGAAGCCAGAATGCCTCGATTGCCGGCGCCGGCACCCTGACGAACCTCAGCCCGCATGTCATCGATGGAGGCGAAGCAACTATCACCGTCACTGATCTGATCAACCAGAGCACAATCAACGGTCCCATTACCATCGCGGTGCACAGCCTGAATAACACGAATGGAATCGTCAACGGTGCGACTGGGCTGGTGACCATCAACGGGGGCTCGGTGCAGGGCGGTAAGATCGTGGCTGGCAGCTCCTCCGGAGTGACCTTGACCGGAGGAGTGGTCCTTTCCGGCGTCAATTTCACTGGTGCTGCCGACGGAGTGGTGTTGGCGGTCAATGCCGTCCTGGACGGGCTGATCTCCCCGGACACCATTCAGATCATTATCGAGATTGATGACAACGGCGTGCTGGTCCTGGAAGGCGGGGTGATCATACTTTCGCCCGGCGAGATCTTCCTCGACTCTGCCTCTCTTGAATTCACCGCCAGCCTGATCATCGAAGAGTCCGTCACTGTCAGTGGCACAGGGCAGATGACCACCTCGAACAGTCCCAACAACAAAGTCGCCGGGGCCGCAGGAAAGAAGAACGCCCTGACCATCAATGTTCCTGCGCTCACCGCCGGCGGCACGATTGGGGATGGCACATTCAATATCACCATCGGCGCGCATACCACCGTCACCAACAACGGAGGCTATCCGCTCATCTTCGACGTAGGACCGAATAACACCTTCAGGAATCTTGGCACGCTGGTAGAGAACTCGGCCAGCGGGATGATTGAGATCATCGGAAATTTCTCCAACTACAACACCAAGACCAATACTCTAGCCGGCGGCACCTATATCCTCGACGGGACGTTCGAATTTCCCAATGCCAACCTGGTCACCAACGCTGCCAAGCTGACCTTGTCGGGAAACGGCCAGATCCTCAACCAGAACGGCTCCAATGGCCTGTTGAATTTTGCCGACAATAAAGGCACGTTTGAACTGTCCGGTGACGAGAGCTTCGAAACCCGCGGGACATTCAGCAACCAGGGCAACCTCATCATTTCAAGAGGCAGCACCTTCACCGTCGGCGGCACCAGCACGAATTACAACCAGACCGCCGGCACCACCACCCTAGACGGAACCCTGACCGTTCCGGCAGGAGGCCTGACCGACATCACCGGCGGCACGCTGCAAGCTTCGGGAAATTTTAACGGAGATGTCTCGGTAGGCAACGCCTCCGGCGCGGTGGCAGCCTTCATCATCGGAGACAGCAAGAAAACGTCAGCCTCGGTCTCCATCGCCAACAAATATACCCAGCTCGCCACCGGCGTCATGGACGTCCAGATCGGCGGGACCAGCGCCGGCACTCAGTACAGCGAACTCACCGTGACCGACGCTGTCAAGCTTGCCGGAACTTTGAACCTAGCCGTGATCAACAAGTTCAAACCACAATTAGGACAGACCTTCACCATGCTCAACGCGCCGTCGGGGATCACTGGCACTTTCTCGCCCGTGAACGGCACTGTCATCAACTCGAACGAACATTTCGCAGTGAACTTCGACTCAAACAGCATCGTGCTCGCCGTGGAATCCGGGAAATGAGGACTACGTGAATGAGATGTTCTTGAAAGAAAGCGCGAACGACTTGTCGTAGGGGGATGGCGGGCGTTGGCTTGATTACAGGCCCTTCTGGATCAACCAATGCCCGCCTTTTTTCGTCAGCGTGAAAGTGAGAGGTGGAGGAATGTCGCTGCTCCCACTCCCATCCTTTTGCACCCACTTCAGGGCCTGGCTCACCTTGATAGTGGCCTGCTCGCCATCTATCTTGAGTTGATCGGTACTCAGTTCCATCGTCACGGAGCTGGCATTCTTGAATTTCGTTTGCGTCGCCTTCTGATGCTCAGCCGACAATGTCGGATACAGCGCCACCAGAGCATTCAAATCGCGGTGCTCGTATGCCGCCTTGTAGTTATTCATCAGACTCTGAATGTCCCGCCGGTCCTGCTCCTCAGTGAGCTTGCGCGCGGCGTCCAGACGGAAGCGCTCAACTTTTTTCTCCGCCAGTCCTCCCGCCGTAGTATTCGGAAATTTCTTGGCAAAGCCCTCTAGCTCGCTCTCGTTCTGACTTTCATTGACAAGCTTCTCGAGTTTCGTTTCCGCCGGCTGCACATACTTGCCTCCCGCATACTTGTTCAGGAATCCCTGCAGCGCCGACATGTCGCTGCTGGAACCTAGGCTCGCCCACTCCGTATCCTCAGCGCTCGTCGCCGCCTCCATCAAACCATCGAGCGTCGTCTGACCCGTAAACGACTGCGACAACGTCCGGGGTTTGAAGTTGTCCTTCGAAAGTTCCAGAGTATGACTGCCCGCCGGAACTTCAAACTTGGCGACTCCAGAATTGTCGGCCTGGTGCCTGTCGTGACCATCGACCGTCACGAAGGCGTCAGCAGGAAGGTTCCGAACCGTGACCATCACGGAGTGAAGCGGAGGCGAAACGTCGGTGAATTTGAATTCCTTGCCGTCGATGTTGCCCGTGTTGCCCGCGGTAAACTTACTGCTAACCGCCGACGACTTGTGTCCATCCAAGGACAGCAGAACTTGGTGGGGGCCCGGGTCCAATTCATGTGAGAAGCTTCCGTCACTCGCCGTCAATCCCAAGTAATGTCCGTCCGCGAATACCTGGGCGTTCGGCTTCGCATCGCGGATCGTGAGCGCCGCCATGGTCGGTGAGAGCTTGAGTTCAAAAGCAACCGTCGTCTCCTCGTCTTTGTTGACTCGAGCCCGCTTTGGTTTGACCGGCAAGTATCCGCTCTTCCGGACTTCGATGTTGTACTCCGCGGGGTCAAGAGGCAAACGCAAAATGCCACCCGTCGTAGTTTGCTCCGATTTCTTGCCATTGATCAGCACATCGGCTCCGTCGACCCCCGTTTTTACGAGGAGAAAGCTGCCGCCAGGAATCGGAACCAGGTCATAACTTACCTCTGCTCCTTTTGGATTAACCACCAGCGGTTGTGAGTACGACTGATACCCTTGCAGCTCCGCGTTCAGCTGATAACTTCCCGCTGGCAAGCTCAGCTGGCAGTTAGGAGTCGTGCAGGTCTGGTTTCCAACCCGCACCTTCGCCCCAGCCGGTCGAATTTCGATATGAACCACATAAGACTTCGGGGTGGAAACCACCTTCACCACGATCACCCCCATAATTAACGCGGCGAAGGCGGCCGCCGCAATGATCCATTTACTCGCTAGCGGTGGCCGCTTCTTTCCAGGTTCGAGTTGTGGAACTCTCTGAGCCTGACGCTGCGCCGGCTCGTCAGCCACCGGAGCTTGAGCACGAGGTTCCTCGACGGGCGCGAAGACTCGAGTCGCCATGCGGGTTTGAGCCCGCTCCACTTCCTGTTCACGCAGACCATCGATGGCCGACTGCAGCGTTCCCCTGACGCCCGTGAAGCTTTCCTGAAACTCGCGATCGTCCGCGTGCTTCCCTGCCACCGCTTGCGCTTGCCGCATCCGCTTTTCAAGCACAGCGAGGTTCGCACCGCCAATCGCATCCGCCAGTTTCGCAAGTTCCCCAAGGTCGCGCTCGCGCAGGCGTTTGAGTTCATCGGCCTGCTTTTGTTGTTCGAGCCGTCTTTTCTCTTCCGCCTTTTTCTGCTTCACCGCAACTTTGGCGGCTTCGAGCAGGGACTGCAACTGCGGATTCTTGCCCAGGCTCTTGAGCGCGGCTTCCACCGCCTGGACCGCTTCATCTGGCTTCCCACTATCGAGCAACGACTGAGCTCGACTCGTCTCGGATTCCAGCCGGGCGCGCCGTTTTTCAGCTTCTTCCCGCTCGGCCTTCTCCTGCGCCAACTTTCCTTTACCGGCTGAGAGCTGGGAGCGCAACTCTTCGCTCTCCGGATACAGCTGAACCGCTTTTTCCAAAACTTCGCAGGCCTTCTCGGTCTGGTTCGCCTTCAGAAGGCGCTTGGCACTCTCCACCTCAGCCGCGATTCGCTCTCGGCGAATCTGCGCTTCGCGCGCCGCTTTGGCCTGCTCTTCGCGCTCCTGTTTCAGCCGCTGCTGGGCCGCAGCCAGCAGAGATTGCAACTCCGCGCTCTCCGGAAATTCACGCGCAGAATTTTGGATCGCTTCCACGGCATCTTGCGCTCGGTTGGACTCCATCCACTTGCGAGCCGCCGTAATCCGGTTCTCGATCTCTCTGCGCCTCCGGGCAGCCGCTTCCTCGGCGCGAGCCTTCTCTTCCTTCTCGCGGACCAGGCGTTGGCTCGCCGCATCCAACTGCACTTTGAGTTCTTGACTCTGCGGAAACTTTTCGACTGCCTGTTCCAGGCTCGCCACCGCTTGCGCCGTCTGCCCGGAATCCAAAAGCAGGCGGGACGCTCCAATCTCCTTGCTGATTTCCGCTTGCAGGCGGCGGGCCTCCTGCTCAGCTTTTTCCCGTTCCGCCTGTTCCACTGCCAGTTGCCGCTGCGCATCTTGCAGTTTTGTTATGAGCTCGTCACTGTCCGGATAATTTCGCAGCGTCTGCTGCAGAGTGGAAATCGCCCGGCTGGTTTGTGCAGAATTCAACAGTTGCTGCGCCGAGGCGATTGCCTTCTCGATTTCGCTTCGCCGGCGCCGCTCCGCTTCCACCCTCTGCCGTTCGGCCTGTTCCTCGGTGAGGCGTCGTTTGGCGAGATCCAGCTGAGTCTTGATCTCGATGCTCTCGGGGAATCTGCGAAGCGCCTGCTCCAAACTGGCAACCGCTTGAACTGCCTGGTTGGAATTCAATAGCTGCTGCGCCGCGCCGATTGCCTTCTCGATTTCCGCTCGCTTGAGCCGCTCCGCTTCGATCCTTTGCCTTTCAGCTTCTTCCGCGAAATGCCGTTTGGCCAGGTCCAGCTGAGTCTTGATCTCGGTGCTGTCCGGAAATCTGCGAAGCGCTTGCTCCAAGCCGGAAATCGCCTGCGCTGCCTGATTGGAATTCAACAGCTGTTGCGCAGCGGCGATACTCTTCTCGATCTCAGCTCGCTTGAACTGCTCCGCCTGGAGCCTTTGCTTTTCGGCTTCTTCCTCCGCCAAACGCCGTTTGGCGAGGTCCAACTGTGCCTTGATCTCGACGCTGTCCGGATATCTGCGAACCGCCTCCTCCAACGTGGAGACCGCCCGAGCCGTCTGCTTGGAATTCAACAGGTGCAGCGCGGTGGCGATTGCCTCATCGATTTCTGTTTGCCGGCGCAGTTCCGCCTGGATCCTTCGCCTCTCAGCCTCTTCCTCCGCAATGCGTTGTTGGGCCAGTTCGAACTGCGCTTTGAGCTTTGGGCTGTCCGGGTATTTGCGGACCGCCTTCTCCAGGCCCATCATCGCTAGATTCGTCTGCTTGCTCTCCAACAGTTGCGTGGCCCGGGCGACCTCCCGCTCAATGTCTTCTTGTTTCAGCCTTTCCTGCCGTGCCGCTCGCTCCTGCTCTTCCTGTTGGATCGCCAAACGCTGCCGGGCAATTTCCAGTTGCGACTTCAGCTCTTCACTTCCCGGAAACTGGCGGAGTCCTTGCTCCAGCGCTTCCACCGCGCGCCCAGCCTGATTGGAATTCAGCAGCTGCCGGGTGCTTGTGATTTCGCTGTCGATCCACGCCTGTCTGCGCCGCGCCTCCTGCTCGGCCTGTTCCCGCCGCGCCTGTTCGGCCGCCACGTAGCCCTGCACCACGCTCCGTTCCGACTTCAGCTTTTCGCTCTCGGGATAACGGCGCAGCGCCTGCTCCAGGCTTGCCAGCGCGCGGCCAACTTGATTGGAGTCCAACAGTTGCCGCGCAGCCGCGATCTCTTTCTCGACTTCAGCCTGCTGCCGCCGTGTTTCCTGCTCGAACCGCTCTCGTTCCGCTTGTTCGATCGCGAAGTGTTGCCGGGCAACTTGCAGTTGCGACTTCAGTTCTTCACTGTCGGGATACTCGCGCAGCGCCTGTTCCAGTTCAGCCAGGGCCCGGCTCGCCTGCCTGGCATCCAGCAACTGCTGAACCTTCGCGCGCTCCCGGTCGATCTCTGCCCGCTGACGCCTGGCCTCCTGCTCGGCGCGCTCTCGCTCCGCGATCTCCACCGCCAGGCGCCGCTGGGCAAACTCCAGTTGCGACATCAGTTCCTGGCTGTCGGGAAAGCGGCGAAGCGCTTGCTCCAGAAGCACCAGCGCCTGGCCGGTTTGCCGCGACCCCAGCAACTGCTGCGAATTCGCGAGCTCCTTCTCGATCTCTGCCCGCTTGCGGCGTGCCTCTTGCTCGGCGCGATCCCGCTGCTCCTGCTCTCGCTCCAACAAGTCTTCGAGTACGACGACTTGAGCCTGCAATTCCTGGCTGCTGGGGTAGTGCTGCAGCGCATCCCGCAGCCTCTTCAGTGCCAGTGCGGTTTGCCCCGACCGCTGCAGTTCAGTCGAAGCCGAGATCTGCATGCCGATGTAGCGCCGCGTTTCCGCCGCCTGGCGCTCGGCTTCTCTTCGCTGCGCATCCTGCCGCGAGATCGTTTCCGTAACCATCGACAGCAGCGAGATCAGGCCCGAGTCATCGGGATAGCGCTCCAACGCATCATTCAACACGCCTTGCGCGCGGATTAATTTACCCGACTCCAGCAATTGCCGGGCGGTCGTCATCTGGCCTTCAATGAACAAACGCCGGGTCCAGGCATCCCGCTGTTTCTCTGCGAAACTTCTCAATTTCAGCAGGCCCAGCTCGTCGGGAAACCGCTGCAGTGCGGCGTCGGCCTTGTCACAGGCAGCCGCGTATTCGTCACGGTTCAGCAGGTCTTCAATCTCGCTGCAAGTTTCTTCCAGCGCGCGTCGCCGCAGTTCGTGTTCCCGGCCGGCCGTCGCAGTGCGCACCAGTTGGTGAACTTCCGCAACCGTACTGTCGACCGCTTCGGCCTGGCGCAAGAGTTCCAGAGCCGATGTGTAGTGGCGCAGAGTGATCTCTTTGCGCGCTTCCCCCAGAAGGTCGTCGAGCTTCTTCCGCTTGGCCCGCTCGCCAATTTCCTTGGACAGAATCGCGTTGAGCGCCTTGGCGGTCGTGTCTGACGGGTCGACACTGAGCGCTTCTTCCACGGCGCGCTTGGCCGTATCCAGGTCTCCTCCGCTGTGCGCCATCTCCGCCCGGCGCAAAGCGTCGGTCAGCAGAGTGCTCGAGCGCCGCACCGAATTCCGGAACTCGATCAGCTGCGAGTTGGTGCCGTCCAGCCGGACCGCCTGGTCGAGCAAGGTCAGGGCATCGTCCCACCGCCGGGCAGAGAGCGCCTCCTCGGCTTGCGACCGCAGCAGCCCGACCTGCTCGGCGATTTGCTGTTTCTGAATCTGGCTCTGCACTTCGCGCAGCAACTCATTGGCGCGCCGGTGCTGTTTGTCCAGTTTCAGAACCTGCTTGAGTTGTTCCCGAGCCTTCGTCCAGTCCCGCGTCTCCATGCTCACTTCGGCGACGCGGAGACATTTGGCAATCACGTCGCGGCCCAGCTTCTCCTGTACCGATTGCAGTTCGAAGACGAAGTCCTCCATCGCCGTGAAGCGGTCGTTGCGGTCTTTCGCCAGCGCCCGCTGGATGATCGTGTCGAGTTCCGGCGGGCAGGGCTGTACGAAGTTCGACAGCAACGGAGGCGGCTCCTGCAAAATCTTCGCCAGCGTTGAGGTTGGATCCTTCCCCTGAAACGGCAGAACTCCGGCGATAAACTCAAACAGCAGTACGCCCGTGGAATAGATGTCAGAGCGGGCATCGACGTCCAAACCCTGAATCTGTTCGGGAGACATGTAGTACAGGCTCCCGATCACCTGTCCAGTTCGCGTGAACCGCTCATTCCCCAGCTGAGCGATGCCGAAGTCGACAATCTTCACCACCCCGTCCTTCAGCACCACCACGTTGCCCGGTTTCACGTCGCGATGAATGACCTGCCGCTGGTGTGCGTAGCCCAGTCCCTCACAGGCCTGGATCATGATGCTTAACTTCTCTGTCAGGGTGAAGGGGCGTTTTTCCTTGATGATCTTCTCGAGACTGTCGCCCTCCAGATACTCCATGACCAGATACGGGATCCCGTCCTGATCGCCGAGGTCATAGACCGTTACGATGTTGGGGTGCTGGAGTGCTCCGGTGGAGTGCGCCTCGCGGTAGAAGCGCTTCAACAGCAGGGGATCATCGGAGAATACCGAAGTGACTTTCTTGATCGCGACCATCCGTCCGATCGTCGGATCGACCGCCTTATAGACCTGTCCCATCCCCCCGTGACCGATCACTTCGATCACTTCGTACTTGCCGATCTTGTTGACTTTGGGCGGAACCATTGGCTGTAGGCGACCAGACTCGCCGGCGGCATAGACACATCACTCGTCGCAAAAAACGCTACCACGGAAAGGCATGAACCCGCCAACGAATGCTCTCGGCGCAAATGGGCTCATTTTCAGCATTCTTTCGACGACCAGCACGGGGGAGGGACGCTAATTTCGAAGCAAGCGGTAGACAGCATCGCAAGGCCAACCGCCGGTGGCCAACTCATCAGGTACTACTCCATTCCAACCGTCAGCCTACCGTTTGGAATTGGAAATCACTTGCAGCAAATTCGGGTCTGCTCCGTCGGCCAGCAGACGGTTTCGCGTGTCCCCGTTCAGACTGAAATTCACGCCATACGTTTGAACGAGAATCGCCATCCGGTTGTTTGTAATCCAGCCCTTGAGCCCAGTTTCAACCTCAGCGAGAGAGAAGGGTGAAGACGGCACCGCCTTGTTTTTTGCCGGCTCTTTCGCAGGAACGGGCGACGTAACCGTCGACGTCACCGTCGCTACCGGTTCGGGAACGTGCCAATTTGCCTCCTGCTTGCTGATCCACCCCTTGTGCAGCATGTCTTCCAGGCTGGCTCGCGACTTGTCCGACCCCGGTTGCCGGGCCGCTTTGCGAAACCATTTCGCAGCTTCTTTCCGGTTCCGGGAGATGCCGGTCTCCCCATCCCCATCCATATACAAAAGCGCCAGTTCGTACTCGGCGGTGGCATAGTTATGGTCCGCAGATTTTCGCAGCCATTCCAGTGCCCGCTTGGGGTCCTTTGCAAGGTATGGGGTGAAACCTTTCCGGTACATGACCCACAACGCGTCTTGCGCCCCCGCATGTTCCAGCACGGCGGACTTCTCCAGCCACTCCATTCCTTGCTTCACGTCCTTGGCTATGCCCTGCCCGCTGATATACGCCTTGGCCAGTTCATACTGGGCCTCGGCATTTCCTTCTTTGGCCTGCGTTTTGAGGCTCTCGACACTTTGAGCTGGCGCCGGTACCGCAGCGACCAGCGCACCCGCCGCGACGACGCATACCAGCATTTTGCAGACCAGAACTCCCCGAACCAGAGGCCGATCAAGATTCATGGCAAATTCCGCGAAAATCGGTTCTGCGAATAGCCGGCCCTAACGCCGCTGGAAGCCGATGTTAGTTCCGCTTAGGCCCGAAGTCAATCGGAAGCCTCAAGTCCCCACCCCTCTGCATCTCCCTTCGCAACGCCCCCCGAGGCCTCCCCCACGGCACTCCGCCCGGCCCCAGGTTTCGTGCTACTCTATGCCATTCTTGGGCCGGCGCCTTCCCGCGGGTCGGGCGCTACCTGGCATGAGCGATGAAATACTGCCCTGCATGTAACAAGACGTATCCCGGCGAATACAGCGTCTGTCCGGGGGATCAGACTGGTCTGCAAAGCGTTCACGAGCTTCAGCCCGGGATGATCATTCGCAATAAGTACCAGATTCTGGATCGCATCGGCATTGGCGGCATGGGCGTCGTCTACCGTGGCCGGCACCTCACCTTCAACGAGGTGTGCGCCATCAAGATCGTCAACGAAGCCATCGCCGGAGATCAGAATTTCCTGCAGCGCTTTCAGACCGAAGCCGTAGTCACCCGCAAACTCCGCCATCCCAACGCCGTCCGAGTCGACGACTTCGACTACACCGAGGACGGCCGTCCCTTCATCGTCATGGAATTGGTGGAGGGCAAGAACATCGGCGAGATCCTCCAGGAGCAGGGCCCATTGCGCGTTCCGCGCGCGGTTCGCGTTGCAACGCAAGTGGCGCGCGCCCTGGGCGTCGCTCACAAGCTCGGGGTCGTGCATCGCGATATCAAGCCCGGCAACATCATCCTCACCACCGACGAGCAGGGTCAGGAAACCGCCAAGGTCCTCGATTTCGGCATCGCCAAACTCCGCGAAGCCGCGGGAGACGCCAACCCAGGCATGACCATGACGGGCATGGTGGTGGGCACTCCTCTTTATATGTCTCCCGAGCAGTTCATGGGAAAAAAGGCCGCGGGAGAAATCGACGGCCGCACGGATATTTATTCCCTCGGTGTGGTGCTCTATCAAATGGTCACCGCGCAGTTGCCCTTTGACGGCGACACCCCGTATTCCCTGATGCTGCAGCACATCCAGGGAACCGTGCGGCCACCGCACGAACTTGCCCCCGAGTTGCACATTCCGGAGTCGCTCTCACAAGTGATTCTGAAAGCCATCGACAAGTCGCGAGACCAGCGATATCAGACTGCCGAAGAACTGATTGCGGCACTGGATCAAGTCGCCAGCGATCAGCCCATAAGCCAGCAGGTGACGAACCCGGCCGGCGTCATAAGTCAGCCGCCGCCCAGCCAGCCGCCGCCCAGCCAAGTCGTGAAAGCACCGGTCTCGACCGTCGCGGCCCCACGTACGGCTCCGGCCTCGAAGGTTTCACCGACCCCTCCGAAAACTCAACCTTCGGTGGCGCCGACTGTCAGGACTACAGCGCCCGCGCCGATTCCGTCTGTGAGTCCGACGGTTGCGGCGCCACCGCCTTCAGCCCGCATCGCCACTGCATCGCCGGCAAGCTCCGTGCTCGTGAAGAGCGCGGAGCAGCATGTGCTTCTCCAGCCTCGAAAGTTCCGGCTCAAGCACTTTCTCATCCTGGTTGTTTTGCTTTTGGCGGCCGGATTGGTCGCGGGCGTTGGATATCTGAAATTCCAGACTCTTCGCCGAACTCAAATTGAGAAAGCCGTCTATGACCAGTTGAGTTCCGCGCCGTCGCTCACTCTTCGCCAGGCCGCGCTCAGAGTGTCCGTGTCCGACAAACGGGAAGTGACGCTCGATGGCGCCGTGACCAGCCCAGACGATCTCCAGTTAGCCGTGGACGCAGCCGCGAAGGTTCCTGGCGTAGCCAACGTGATCAATCGCGTCGTGGTGGCTCCGCTGACTCCGGTGAAAGTTCCGGTCACTGAAACCCCCGAGTCCCTCATCAGCGATGGGAATAAATATTTGGATGATGGCAAGTATGACGACGCGATCCAATGCTTCTCCAAAGCGGCAGCAGCGGATCCCACCAACAAAACCGCACAGGATCTAAAAGATCGCGCCACCCGCGCGAAACAAACGGAAGAGCTACTGCTCAAGAATCGCCAGTAGCCTGCACCTAAACCGCTGCGCGTCCTTCCGCACCCTTCCTGCCGGCATTGTCCTTTGAGTTGACTTCCGCTTTGTTGACCAACAGCAGCTCCGCAATATCCTTATAGCCATTCGCTGCCGCCAAGTGTATCTCGTTATTCGGCCATCATCAATTTGACGCAGCCAGACACGTGGGCCGCGGTGGGGGCGTCTCACCCATTCGTTTTAAAGCCATCCGGATGGCCGGTGCAGATGTTAGGTCTCCGTGAAGGCAATCCACCTCAGGCAATAGCTTCAGAAGAACTGGAACGGCAACCTTGGCACGAGGCCCCAGGTGTCCCAAAGAGGCTGCCACAAAGAACCGAACGGAGTCTTCATTGGTACTCAGGAGGGAAACTAATTCTTTTAACGTTGCATCGTCGATCTCTTCGGGATCAATACTACGTGTCAAATCAGAAAGACGCTTGGCGGCGTTCGTTCTGATTGTTAAAGTTCCTCCCGTTTGTATGCTCACTATCGTCTCTTCGAGTTGTCCCTTGGACACAGCGCGACCTGTTGACTGTGCCCCAGAACCTAACGCAGAAACCAACGTGGCGGCAAGAACCGAAAACCGCAGCAAAGGCAATCGGATGATTTTTGCCATACGTGGTCTTTCTCTTTCGTCAGGGAACCCTCCATGTCACGTTAACGGGCATCGTCCCGCCTGAAAGGTTTGGATTCACGGTAGTGGCCGGTCGCAACGTTACTCGCCCTGGATGCAACCGCGTCACGACCCCTGACTGAATGCTTCCTTCGCGACCTGCGCCTCCGTCTGGTCCGCTGCGGCCTGCTGATCTTCCAGAGCCTTCGCCGCGCTCGCGTCCGGCGGTGGCGGCGGTACATCCGACGCGGTCGTCTTGGTATCGGGAGCCTTCGGCAGCCCGCCGGTTCCCTGTTTCGACGACAACTCCTTCATCCCGTTGTCCAGTTGCTCCTGGAAATGATTGTGCATTTCCTGCAAATCATCCACCCCAACAGCCACTTGTTTCCCCGGCGCGCAATCCGTCTTCTTGCTGCTGGAGACACTCACCGTCACTTTCCGGTCGTTATCGGGCGTATCCGTAATGCGTGTGATTACGTCTCCCGAGGACAGCTGGCATTCCTGCCCATCGGCCGCCACGGCCAGATCGGTGTCCACCACGAACGTTCGTCTCGCCGGATCCAGTGCGGGCGGTACTTCCCCGCTGGCCTGCGTAGTGGTCGCCGAACCCTGCCCCTGTGCACTCCCGGCACTTGTGGCCGCCGGTTGCGCTGCTGCCGCCTGTTCTGCGGCGAGCTGCGCCTTCACTTCTTCCGCAATCGCTGCTTTGACTTCAGGCGTCAGAGTCACCGCGCCCGAACTTGCCGCCGGAGCATCGCCGCCCCCGTTACCCTGGTCGGCAGGCTGACCCGAAGCGTTGTCCCCGGCTGCGGCAGCCGCCGCCGCCACGTGGGCCTGATACGCCGCCTGCAGACTGGCAGAGAGCAAATAATCCGTCAGCCAGAACGCTGCCGAAGGATAGGTAGGATACGGCGCAAAATATCCGCCGTAGTATCCGTACCACGGCGCTCCGCCCCAGCCCCACCCGTAATAAACCGGCGCGGGCCATGGATTATAGGCCCACCCGTAATACGCAGGCCCGTAGTAGTACGCAGGCGTGTAACCGTAGTAGCAGCAGTATCCCCCATAGGAGTACGAGCGGTACACGGTGGTATAGCTCCTGTTATTCACCACCACCGTCCGCGAAACGTAGGTGCGCCCGCCGCGCGTGACATAGGGCCTCTGCACGTAGCCCGAATGCTTGCCCGTGGTTACAATGTGCGCACCGTTGTGCGTGCTCTCGATCCGGCGGCTTCCGTTGAGCCCGTGCTCAATGTGCATGCCATTTCGATTGATGGAACGGATCTGTCCATTGGGTCGGATGCTCGCCGTCCCGCCGCCATGCAGTGACACCTGCTTCCCCGGAAGCGGTCGGCTCGTCGTCTTCGCCACGCCGCCAGTTCCACCTTTCCCCCCGTTGGTGCCGCCCGGCTTTCCCATGCCAGAGTTCGGACCCGTTCTCCCCACGTTGCCGCCTTTGCCCACATTTCCGGTCCCGGTCTTGCCGGCTGTACCCGTTCCAGTCTTGCCAACGCCCGCGTGTCCCGTTGCAGTTCCAGGCCTGCCCGCGGTGGACGGGTGAGTTCCCGTTGTGGAGTGGCTGGTCGAAGGATGCGCTGCCGGAGCATTATGCGGCGCACTCACATGCGGTGCTGGTGCTTTTGGCGCTGGGGGCGCCTTCTTCTGATCTGCGGACACATCGACCACGGCTCCGGCGAGCAACAGCACAAGCACCACGGAGGCCTGCAGAATCGTTTCACGACGCGGGACAAAGTTCATCGCACACTCCTGGCTATCAATTCCTCTTTTAATTGTGACGTCACCAACCGAAACGTTTCAGCCTATCGAAATTAGTCAACTCTGCCGACGCATACCCCAGCCCATGGCCACTGCACATTGGCCCTTCGCAAGCAGTAGGATGCGGTAATTCATAGACTAGATGAGGAAATCCCGATCGTCGTCGGTCTCCCCCTGAACGCCCTGGACACGGATTCCCTGCGGCGTCGGAGTGATGGCAATTTTGATCCCGGCCCCTGTGCAAGTCAAGCAAAATCCCGGTCTGCACCGGCCGCGTTCCCGTGCCTGTCGCGGCACGGGTGCCCCATTTCTCGCGCGTTCTTTGCGCGAGAAAGCCTGCCCTGAGCGAAGCCGAAGGGTGGGGATTTTCGACAGAGCGAAGCCGAAGGGGCGTAGCCCTGGGTAAAGTGGGAAAACAGAACAAGTCCCGGGACGGCACAGGCTCTCGCGCACACTCTTTTCGCACCCTTGCAGACCGAGACCCAACTCTCACGGAACCGGCTGCACCCACGTCCGATTCCCATGTTTACGCCGCATCCCGCCATGGTTCACTGGCGGATACGCCTCTCAGCTTTCTTCGCGGTGGCCTGCGCGACTGGAGTTATAATCCTGCGTCGGGCGAGCGTGTCCCGAAAGCAATCAGCGCGAACACGAAAATCCTCGGTCGATTGTGAAGGAAACCACCATCAGGAAATGAAATTCGGAGAAAAATACGACCTTCAGGAGTCACTCACCACCGGTGGGGTAGAAACGTTTGTCGCCAACGACAAAATCAGAGGTGAGCGCGTACTGGTGCATATTTTGCACTGTGACCCCCAGAAGCCCAACCAGCCCACCGTGCAATGGGTTCTTGAGTCCTTCCGCCGTCTCGCCCCAGAACCCGCCGGGCTCGTGCTGGAAACCGGCCGGTACAGTGGAACGCTCTACGCCTACCTGGTCACCAAGTTGCCGGAGGAAACCGCACTCCGTCGTTGGGTGCAACAGTACGAATCTCAACCGCGGGATACCCGTGAGACTCCAGCGCCCGTCACAGTGCCGGCTCCGCCAACGCCAGCTCCTCCAACTCCGCCCCCACCTGCGGACCTGGCACCGACCGAACCTCCACATGTTCCCGGTCCAGTCACACAATTACTCCGGACTTTTGAATCGCAATCCCGATCCGCCGTGCCCGGGGTTGCTTCGAAACCAGCCGAACCGCCTGCTCCGAATCTCACCCCAGCGCCGGACCCCCTCCGCGCGGCGCCTCTCTGGAGTCCGGAAAAGGAGCCAGAACCTCCGCAATTCACAGTCCCGCCAAGATCGACGCCTGATATCAATCGGCCATCTGGCCCCTTTCGTCCCGATTTAGCAGCCAAGAATTTTCCTCCCGATCCTGCCCCCTCGTCAGCCGGCCCTAAACCAGGCGAGTTCACGAGTTTTTTCCAGGGCCCATTTCGCGGAGACCGTCCGTCGGATGTTCCTGCTTTATCTTCCTCGCCACCTCTGCCCCAGGAGCCTCCGAAAAAAAACGTGGGCGACTTCACCGCCATGTTCGGCTCGGTGAAATCGCAGCCGCAGCAAGAAGAACCGCCTCCGAGCAAAGGAATCGCGGGAAACGAGCCTGCCGGCACGGGATTCACCGGATGGTTCACCCCAGAGTCTCCCTCGCGGACCTCCAGTACAACCCCGCCTTCCATGGGCCTGCCGCGGCCTAAGGTCGATTCCGGGCCCATCTTTCCCGAGCCCGCCAAAGAGCCCTTCTCCCCGCCACCACCAATGTCCTATGTCGCGCCCGCCCCGCCGATTTTTCCGGTTCCGACGCCTCCGAGTCCGCCCATGCCGAAGCTCCCCGTAGCAGCACCCTCCGGGGCAGCCGCTGAAGGTGCCACGAATGCATTTTCTCGCCCGGTCAGCGAACCGGCTCCCGTTGCGCCGCCGCCCCCCAGCGGTCCGAGTCCCTACACGGAGATTATTTCGGTAAAGAGCATGAATCCCTCAGCCGATCCCGCAGGCGAATCCAAGGAATCGCCGGCCCCATCGATGGCCCCGCCCGCGTTTGCCATGCCGCCCATGCCCGCGGCTCCCAAGACGCCAGCGCCGCCGCCCGCGCCAAAAATGACAGCGCCCAAAGCACCCAAAGCTCCGAAGGCTCCCAAGGTGGATGTTCCAGAGCCGCCGCCAGTCTCCTACTGGCCGCTGATCCTGACTCTCACAGTTCTATTCTTTATTGCCGTTCTGCTGGTGCTCTATTTTTGGCTGAGACCCTGACCGCACGCACATCGCAGGAAAAAGCAAATCATTTACAACAAAAGACACGAAGTATCACGAAGGCCTTGATTGCAGTTGCCTCCTTCGTGTCCTTAGTGGTAAATGCCTTCAGATTGAGGGGCTACTAAATCTCCTCACCCCGCCTGCGGAAGCAGAATCAGCAACTCCAGCGTCGGATTCGGAAGCTCCCCCGGAACGTACGCCGCAAAGTTGCGCGCGCGGTTGACCGCTTCCCAAGCCGGCCCCGACTGGTTTAACGCAAAATACTGATACTTCAACTTCACCGGAATCGCGCTCGGAGGACTGCTCAGATGACGCAACTGAATTCCCGGCAAAGCCTGCCGCACCAGGTGTTCAATGTGCGTTGCCGAACAAGCCTTTACCAACTGCGGCACTTTTTGAATGATGGTCTCTTCCGTGGTCTCCGCGCTCACCGCCAGGTACATGCGCGTATTGACCAGATATTTGTCCTGGTCGATGGCCGTCCCATAAATCGAGTCCTGCACCAATTTCAACGGCAGTGACACAAGATTGGTCGGCACAACCGTTTCCAGCAGCGATCGCAGCTTCTCGTCGAGCTCTGAAAAGACCGGCCCCAGGGAATCATGCACGTAGAGCGGCAGATCGCGCGGCCGCAGTTTCTGCGAAAACGTCGTCAGCGATCCCGCCAGTGAAACCATCGTCCCATACAACTCTTCAGGGTGTCCCATCTTGCTCTCGTAGAGATGGGAGAAGGCCGGAAAGTTCGAGTTCACCGTATACAGCAGCCAGAAGTTGGCAATGTCCGATGCGGTGAAATCCGCCAGGCTCTGATTCTTCTGCCGCCGCCCCGCCGACAGCTGCGTGCTGCGCGCGGACAGCAGTTCCACCATGCCGCGCAACAGACCCACCAGATATTCGCTCGCGCCGATCTCGATGAGCGGCGGAATGAACCGCGGATTCAGTTGAAACGTGCCCGCCGGCGTCCGTTCCACATTGGCGATGCGCAGCACCGACGACCCTTCGCGGTTTTCCGATTCCGCCAGCAGCCGCATATTTTTTCGCGCTACCTGAATCGGCTTCTCGCTCGCTCCCGTATTCTCGTCGCGAAAGGCCGCCACTTCCGCCAGGTATCGTGTGCCGCCTTCTTTTCCGGTGGAAACATTCAGGCCGCGTTGCCGGTAATCCGGAATCGCCAGGTAAATGTCGAGGCTCTTCGTCCCCGGATCGAAGAATTCTTCCAGCGACTTCGACGGCGGCGGCGCGTCCGCCTCCGGAACCTCGAACATCAGGCCATCCGGAAAAATCCCCGTAGCGCGCGACACCGCAAACTGCCCATCGGTCAGCAGTTCCGCATTGATTGCCAGTTCCCGAAAACCCCACGGACAAAACTTAAGCGCCTGCAGACGAAAATTGAGCGCGTCCTCGATGAAGCGGTCCTGCAACTGCAGATGCTGCGGCGTCAGGAACGTGCCTTTGGTCCAGAGAACTGGTTTTAGCTGCTTCATAGCATCGCGCCGCGCGCCCAGTCGGACTGGAGATGTCTCTCAGCCCATTCTCGGCACGGCTGCCCACAATAACAATTCCTGAGCCAGGAAGCAAAGGGCAAATCGGCAAGAAACGACGACAGGTGGGAAAAAGCAGTCTTTTATGCTGCGCAGGATTTCGAATCGAGGACTGCCTGGAAGTTTGCCGAAAAACTCGCTTTTGTCGGTGCTACCGTGGAAGAGCGGCCCTGGCCGCGTAAGACGTTGAAAATTAATCCGGGCTTCAAGCCCCTGAGGCCGCTGAACCGAGTTTTTCAGCAAACTGCTAGGCGCTACTCTCTCTCGTCGCGATCGGACTTCCACAGACTTTCCATGAACGTCAGCCATTCCTGGGTTCTGGCGCGCATGTTCTTTGCTACGTTGCGGGAAAAAACCGCCAAACCAAAATCACCGCGGGCCCGCCGAAGAACCAATTGAATTTCTTCCTGCAGGCTTTTGGAAACAGAAGCGTCGTTCTCCAGAACTTCCAGCAACTCGAACATATCCGGCGCGGACGCAATCAGGCTCGCATTCGCAGTGGTATCCACATCCGATTCCACCGACGCTACCTGCTGCCCGCTGCGATCAATCACGCGCGACCACTTCGCCGGATCAATCCGCCACATCCCCGAACTCAACTTGGATTTCGCCATACTACCCCTTAGAAGGTTCACTCCTACGTATCTAACTACTAATAGTGTAAGATGCTCCAGCTAACGGCAAGGTTACTAAGGTTCTTCAGGGGTTAACGGGGGGGATTCCACTTTGGATTGCCAAACCTCAGTGCATAGACCGTTGGCTAAGTGGATTGTTCTTAAACCCTTTTAAATCAGGACCTTTTTCGTGCAAACCCTGGAGAGTTGGCACTGCTCGGCAAGCGGCTGATAATCCACCATAAGAAGAAAAAAATTATCGCACCCATCCGCTCCGCGAAGCATCGCGCGGTTGCATTCGCTCCCGGCTTTGCTAGAATGCCCTGCAGCCAATTGGCGCGGGGGGGTCTCCTATGGCGATGCAAGTCTGTATGGGAGCGATGATGATGTGCACCATGGGGATCGCGCCCAGTTCCCTCGTGGTGCTGCCCACCAACATGGTGATGACCGACGAAATGCCGGACGCCAACATCATGGACTTCATTCCCATGGTCAACATCATGACGTTCGGCATGTGCATGTCGCCCGCGAATCCCATGGTCGCCGCCGCCACTGCAGCAGCCATGGGCGTGCTGACTCCGATGCCCTGCATTCCTATGACGATGGCCCCCTGGGTCCCCGGAGCCCCGACCGTGCTGCTCGCCGAAATGCCCACCCTCGACAGCACTTCAACACTGATGTGCATGTGGGCCGGCGTTATCACCTTCGTCGACGCGGGAGAATTCACGGTGATGGTGCCGTAGACGCGCCCACGCGCTCGGCGCTGGACTCGGCTCAGACCAATCGCGAGCCGTTCTCTGCGACCTTCTGAATGCTCCCCAACGTGCCGAGATGAAACTGCGACGTGCACAAGCAGTGATGTAATGCTTCTTCCGCGTCGCCGGCGTGTGGATTTTCCTTGGAATTGTCCGTCGTTGCTCCCGCCACATGCGCCAGTTCGTGGATCAAAGTACAACCCAGCACATGGCTCGTCTCAAACAGGATCGTGGGGTCGATCCCAATGTCCCGTCCCGCCGTGTCGGCATGCGGCAGATCAGCGTAGGAGTAACCAGACTTGGGTTCCAGGCAGTGAATCACTATGTCGTCTTCCTGCAGAACCTGTTTCAGGGTCTTGTGGCGGGTAAGCGTCTGGAAATAAGCATTGCACTTGCCACCGACGATATTGGCTCGTTGATTTACAAACCCCCAGGCCTCGTTCAGTTGCCGGTTTACATCTGCGTTCTTCGTGGTTCCGTCCTGGAATTGCGCCGTCAGAGTGTCGCTGTCGAACCCACGAAATCTGTAAATCTGACTGACGACGTTGGGCAGCAAACCTGAGTATTTGCCTTTGATGTCGATAATCAATGCCATAGAAGCTGCTCCTTCAGCGGACCGAGTTTCAAGGGTCGCGCTGGCTACTTCGGCACGTGGACCTTTTCCGATTTGACCGTTTTCATGGTGTCCCCGACGCGTTCCCGGATGACCTTGAGGAAAACCTCGGGGTCCAGTGTTGGCCGTTGTTTCTCTTCCCCCACTAGCGTCAGCTTGTTGTGTAGAAACCGATAGGTGCGGGAGTCATACGACAATCCTGCGTAGCCGCCACGAGAGTACGTCGTCAGTTGCTGTTTTTCCTTGTCGACAGTAAACATCGGGTAGGTGCCCAGCGGTTTGAATGTCTTGGTTTCAGGATCAAAGAGCCAGTAGGCAGCTTGCGAATTTGCGCCACCTTGATCGATAACCAGCATGAGATCCAGATAACCGTCGAAATTAATATCCACCCCGCCAAAGAAGAATGTCTCGTCTTGTCCGATAGGTTCCATTCCACTCACCGGCAGGGTTTGCGGTGCCTCGAATTCAGGGCCGGCGACTTTGATTGCCTCGACCGCGCGCTCGCCACCATTCGTCTTCAGTTCGAAGGTGAACGAATAAGGCGGAAGACCTGCTCCTGGCGAGAAGGTGCACGGATGACAGTCTTTGACGTGGGAGGGCGGAGTGACTTGCCCGGTGGCGGCCGTGACACCCAGCACCGCAATTACGAGAAGTCTAAAGCACCAACAGACATTTCGCGCGCCGCAAATGGGCTTTTCGTTCCTCAAGGTCGTTATACCCGCCATTCACTTTGTGTGTAACCGCATGTACGTTATCGGCGTCGGCCAAGGGGTTAACCTTCTTCAACGTAGTCCAGTACCAGCCTGCCGAGTCGACCGCGAAACTCGCATCGGTGGCGATGAGAACGCTTGTCGTGTCGCTGAGAAAGTCGCGGTCGCAGTATTCTCCGTAGGCCGTATAGTTCGACCTCCCCGTCAACTGGAGCAAGCCCCTTCCCTTGAAGCGAGGTCCGTCTCCGTCTTCGGTATTCCCTAAATCGTCGTTGCCATTCAGATATGCGCCCGAGTCCAACTCCTGCATCCAGCGCAAATCCCCGCATTCCACTCCGACCTGAGCTAGAAAATGAGCGATGCGGAGTGGCGTATTAATTTCGTAGTCGTGCATTGTATCGACGATCAAGACATAGTAGCGGTCCAGCAAAGCGTCGGTCGCTCTGGGCATGATGCCCTTCATTTTGTTTTGCGTCAGATCCGCGGTCAGACCGGCACGCAATTCGTCGAGAGTATGTCCACCAACGTCCACTTTCTTGTCAGGTTTTGCCATCTTCATGACCTGACTTTGAAACTCACCGATGCGATCGTTCGTACCCTTCCCGATGTGCCCGTCTACTTCCAAAGGCTCGGTTGAGTCGAGGCGCTCCAGGTTCTCATTGAGCAGTGCCTGCACCATCTTGACATCGGTAAACTGGTTTGTGCCGTGAACGCCGACAGAATGGATTATGCACATCTGAGAGGGAACCTCCTTTTTGGCTCACAGCAGAGCGACGTTGTGATTACACAAGGGCCAGGCGTAGCTCCATTTGTTTGCAACCACTAGTTCAGCTTGGTTCCCTTGCTCCCATCGTCTGCCGTGTCCGGATCATTCGGATCGGTAGGCGCGTCGGGACTGTCGGGCGATCCTGAGCTCGGGTCCGAGGTGCTGGCAGGAGAACTGCCGCTGTTGAGGTTTACAAACGGGACTCCCGTGACATACACGCCCGCGGGCCCGATATCAATAGAATTGGCTCCCGAACTCAGCGTGATTCCCAGGGGACATTCAATCACGATGCCGGTCTCCGCACTGAGATGAATACTCATCGCGGACATCATGTACCCCATCGTGATGGAGTCATCTTTTCCCCCAGTGACCGAGAGTGACACATTGCCCGTCACGCTCTCGCTCTGGTTCCCTGTGACACTGAGCGACACGTTGCCGGTGACGCTCTCTTTCTGATCGCCAGTAACGTTGAGCGACTTGTTGCCCGTCACACTCTCCATCTGGTTGCCGCCAACGTTCAGCGACATGTCAGAGTCAACCTTCTCAAAATGTTTTCCCTGCACATGCAAGTGCTTATCCGTCTGGATTTGCTCCACCTGGTTCGTGGTCACGATCAGATGCCGGTTGGCGCCGATGAATTCCCGCGAGTCTTTTTCCACGCGCAGATCCATGTCCATTTCCGCATTCATAAAGATCTGTTCCTGCCCCTTCAGATCTTCAAACCGAAGCTCGTTGTAGTTCGAGGTCCCGCCGCCTTTGGAACTGCGCGACATGAACGTGCTGCGCGTCTGATAATCGGGCAGTGTGTACGGAGGCATCTGGTCCGCGTTATACACGCGGCCCGTGATCACCGGCCTGTCGGGATCCCCTTCCAGAAAACTCACCAGCACTTCCTGCCCGATGCGCGGAATCCACATCGCCCCCCAGTTTTGCCCAGCCCAGGGTTGCGAAGTGCGAATCCAGCAGGAACTGTTCTCGTTCCTCGCCCCCAGCCGGTCCCAATAAAACTGCACGATGACCCGGCCGTACTTGTCCACCCAGATTTCTTCGCCCGCCTTTCCCACCACCAGCGCGGGCTGCGGACCCTGCACAAAAGGTTTCGGCGTGATGCGCGGTGGGCGGTAAGGAACCGACGCAGGGATGCATCGGAACTGGTTCGAGTAAGTCTCTGCCTCTTCCCCGGCCACGGTCGTATACGACTCTCCCGCCGACGCCAGGTGACGCACCTCGGTCACCACATAGTTCGTGTTCTGGTCGCCGCGATAATGGTTCTTCAATTCAAACGAGTAACCGGACGCCAGGCCGCGGCAGTTTCCTGATCCCGCCACTACCATGTAGGCCGCTTCCTCTTCCTGCATGCGCACCTTGGCCACGGTGTCGCCCTGATCTTTGGTGGTATGCAATCCAGGATAGTCAAACAATTCCAGAGGCTGGCTGGCCGAGAGACTCACCACCGTCGGATCATTGGCCAGCAAGCTGGTCGAGGGCGTCGTGAAATTGTAATCCGTGACCGTGTACTTTCCGGTTTGCACTTCCTGCCCCACGTTCCAGCCGCTGATGGTCTCGGGATCGGTGAGCCCCCCCACCTGCAAGCTGTGGCTGAACGGGGAACCGACACACGCTGCAAGGGTGCTCGACTGGTCGGCCAGCACCATCGTGTGTTTTCCCTGCGTCGAATGATCGAAATAGTAGAAGATGCCGAACTCTTCCATCAGGCGTGAGACGAAGTTGAACGACGTCTCGCGGTACTGCACGCAGTATTCGAGCTGCGGATACGTGTTCTTCAGGCTGAGCCGGAAATCCTTGAAGTCGAACAGATTGAAGACCTGGCTGATGATGTCGTTCACCGCCAGGTTCTGGAAAATCCGGCAATCCTGCTGGCGCGTCAGAAACCACAGCCACGGCACCACCTGCAAAAAGTAATGGGTAAACAACCGGTCGTCGGTATCCCCCTGCGTAAACCGGCTCACGTACCCACTGATATAGCGCGGCGTTCCGTCCGGAAGATGAATGGTTATGCTGACCTTCTGCCCGACGATATCCTCGAAGGAAATCGAGTTGTTATCGTAGGCCAGCACTTCCAGTTCGTAGCTGAACAAACGCGAGATTCCCTCGTAACCTCTGAGCTCCTGCAACAGGAGCACATCTTTCCCCAGCGGGGTGTCCAGCACCAGCACCCGGTGATCTTGAGTGTAGTTTTCGTCTGCCACGAACCTGTCCTTCCCTTGCCGTGCACGAACCGCGCACCTTAACTACTGTTCTGTCATCCCGAGCGGAGCAGAATTGCGGTTTTTCCGCAATTCTGCGCAGTCGAGGGACCTTGTGTTTTCTCTAACGTACTGAATTCCCCTAACCTGCGCGGCCACCCACTTCCCTATCGATATTCGAATGCCCCGTCGGCGCCAATCCCCACGTGAATTCGCTCCATTGGTTCATTCGACGCCATCCGTCCCAACAACTGCCGCGAAATATCGGGCAGCAGCGTGTTGGTCAGAATGTTATCCACGTTGCGCGCCCCGCTCTCCACCTCGGTGCAGCGATTCGCCACCTCCTGCACCAGGGCCGGATCGTATGTCAACTCGATCTTGTGATTCTCCTGGATGCGGCGCTGAATCTTGCCCAGCTTCAGCCGGATAATCTGCCTCAGATTCTCGTCGCGAATCGGCATGTAAGGAATCACCACCATGCGCCCCAGAAATGCCGGTTTGAAAATCTTGTTGAGCTCCGGTTTGAGCGCCTTCACCAGCCCATCGGGCCCCGGCATCGTCTCCGGGTCCGCACACAGTTTCGCCATGGTGTCGGTGCCCGCATTGGTCGTGAGAATGATGATGGTGTTCTTGAAGTCGATCTCGCGGCCTTCGCCGTCTTCCATTCTTCCCTTGTCGAAGACCTGGTAGAACAACTCCAGCACATCCGGATGTGCCTTCTCGACTTCGTCGAGCAGCACCACCGCATAAGGCCGGCGCCGGACTGCCTCGGTCAGCACACCGCCTTCGCCGTAACCGACATAACCCGGAGGCGAACCTTTCAAAGTGGAAACAGTGTGCGCTTCCTGGAACTCCGACATGTTGATGGTGATCAGGTTGTGTTCACCGCCGAAAAGCAGGTCCGACAGCGCCAGCGCGGTTTCCGTCTTGCCCACGCCGCTCGGCCCCACCAGCATGAAAACGCCGACTGGCTTGTTCGGATCATCCAAACGCGCCCGCGCCGTCGAGATGCGCTGGCTGATGATTTCCAGTGCGTGCAACTGCCCGATCACGCGCTGTCCCAGGAATGACGGCAGAGAAAGGACCGTGGAGATTTCGTTCTTCATCATCTTCCCCACCGGAATCCCCGTCCACGCCGAGATCACCTCCCCGATAATCTGCGCGTCGACCGCGACGCGGATCATCGGCGTCTCCCCCTGCAGCGCCGCCAGTTCCGACTCGGCCTGCGCCAGCTGAGTCCGCACCGCGGCCACATCTACAGGCTTCGGGGCTTCTTCAACTGCCGTCGCCGTACCCGACGACGCTGCCGCCGCTGTAGCTGTCGCGGCTGTCGCGGCCGTCGCCGCCGGAGCACCTGCGCCGGCATCGCTAGCCACACCCGGTATTTCAGTGCGCGCCACTGCGCCATTGCCGCCCTGCGAGCCCGCCGCACTCTCGAGTTGCGAACGCAGGTCCCGGATCGTCGTCACCAGGTCGCGTTCCTTTTCGAAACGTGTCCGCAATCCCGCCAGACGGGATTCGATTTCCGCGCTCTTGGTCGCAATGTCCTGCAGCCTTTCGCGATGGTCCGTGCCCACCACCGTTTCGCGTTCCAGAATCCGTTGCTGCACCGCCAGATCGTCGATCTGCCGGACGCTGTCTTCAATCGCGGGCGGAGTCGCGCTTTGCCCCAGTGCCAGCCGCGCGCACGCCGTGTCCAGCACGCTCACCGCTTTGTCGGGCAACTGCCGCCCGGCAAGATAGCGGTGCGAAAGATGAACCGCCGCCGTCAAGCCCTCATCCAGAATGCGAACCTTATGATGCTTCTCCAGCGACGGCACAATTCCACGCAGCATGGTCATGCACTGCGTTTCAATGGGCTCTTCCACCTTCACCACCTGGAAGCGCCGCGCCAGTGCCGGATCCTTTTCGAAATACTTTTTGTATTCCGACCAAGTCGTGGCCGCAATGGTGCGCAACTCGCCGCGCGCCAGGGCGGGCTTCAGAAGGTTCGCCGCATCGCCCTGCCCCGCCTGTCCGCCGGCCCCAATCATGGTGTGCGCTTCGTCGATGAATAGAATGATCGGCGTTGGCGACGCCTTCACTTCTTCGATCAGGCCCTTCAAACGATTTTCAAATTCACCTTTGATTCCCGCGCCCGCCTGCAAAAGCGCGAGATCCAGCGTTCGCACCGTGACGTTGCGCAACGGCGGAGGCACGTCGCCCTGCGCTACGCGCAACGCGAAGCCCTCGACCACGGCCGTCTTCCCAACTCCTGCCTCGCCGGTCAGAATCGGATTGTTCTGTCGCCGTCTCATCAGAATGTCGACTACCTGGCGAATTTCAAAATCGCGTCCCAGCACCGGATCGACTTTGCCCGTCTTGGCCTTCTCCGTGAGATTGACCGTGAATTGGTCGAGGTTCGGAGTTTTTCCGCCCGGACGTGGCGCCCCGGCAGGCGCGCCCGGCGCCGCTGCGGCGGCTGCTACCGCGGCCTGCGCCTGCTCGCTCGAGTTGCCGACAATCGAGAGGAAATCTTTGCGCAGCGCATCGGCCTGAATTTTCTGGAATTCCCGGCTGACGTCGCGCATCAGGCGAACCAGTTCGTCATTCGTCACCAGCGCCAGAATGGTGAAGCCCGTACGAACCTGCCCGGCGTTGTAGTCGATCGAGCCCAGGGTCCAGCCCTCGATCAGCATCCTCATGAGCGTCGGGCTTAGTGCCGGCGTTCGCGCGTTGCCGGTTTTCAGCTTGTCGAGAGCCCGTGACAGTTCCCCGGAAAGCCTTGAAGTGTCGATCTCGAAGTGTTTGTAAATCGCGGCCACGTCGTTGTCGGTCGAGTCGAGCAACTTCGTCAGATAGTGCTCCACCTCGATGTCATAGTGCGTGCGCGCCAGGCACAGTCCTGCCGCCGCCTCCAGCGCACTCCGAGTCGAATCGTTAAGCTTGCCGATCAGAGACTTCAGATTCATGGCTTCCCCCTTCTGCTGCATTTATACCCAGAACGGTATCGTCCGGATTCCTCCCGAACGGCACCGACTTCACCCACGACACCCAGCCTAACTGCGGGCCAGATGCTCCTTCCGCACCCAAGGTACAAGCCGGAACCTGCTCTTGTTCGAGAATCAGCTTGACCTCGAAATCCCATTCATCATTCGAAAAAAAACGCACCCACACCCCCAACGGTTCCCACGATTGGCCGTAGGGCAAAAAATCCACGTAGCGCTCCAGCGTCAGCGGACCCAGAACGATGCGCACTTTCGACTGCTGGTTCCACACCTCGTCGCCCACCACGGCGCCGAATCCCAGTTCCTCGCTCTCACTGTTCCCTTCCTCCAGGCGGCACTGAGTTTCGCGATCCAGCCGGTACCACCCTCCGGCAAATTGCTCGATCTTGACCGGCACCTCGAAGTAGTCGGCCAGAATCTGCTGCAACGCCTGCGCCGAGCGCGGCCGCTGCGCCAGCAGGCCCGCATAGTAAATCAGGGTATCGTCTGACAACGCCTGCCGGTCGCGCAAGCCGTCCGTACCCAATCCCACCAGGCTGAGCAGATGCCGCGAAAACAGATCCCGCTCGCCCTCTTCACATGCCACATCAAAGCGGTATTTTCTCCAGGCGCGATAAAACAGCGAGATCATCCGGTGATTGAACAGATCCAGAAATTCTCGCAGCGTTGTGTCCCCGTCCCGCAACCGCTCGATAATCAGCGTGGTGTAAGGGTTGGGTAGAATTCCCTCCGGACCCGTCAGCCCCATGAAGTTCACGGTCATCTGCGCCGGCTTCTCTTCCGGCCAATCCATTTTTTGAATCTGGCTGGCGGGAAACGCCAGCGAGGCGTGAACTCCAAAACGCGCGACTTCCGTCTCCGGGTGCGCAAACTGACCCACCGACTTCCGCTCCGGATAAAACCGTTCCAGAAGACGCACCGCCTGAAAGAAGTCAAAGGAGAATGGCTCGCGACGGAGCTTCTCGGCGACTTCACAAGCGGCTAGATCAGCACTGATTGTCCCGCTCTCGGTGCCCACTCTTCTAACGGCTCCTTTCGCTGCCGGCTTCGAGCCACCATTTGGCTGAAGCTGTTCATCGACACATACAGACCCAGAAACTTTTCCAGCACGCTGGCAAACAGGTAAGCGCCGCCCCCGCTGAATTGTTCCTCATCGAATTCAATCTCCACCCGCGTGCCTCTCGCAAAACCGATCCCGTGTTCCGAGATCACCCGCGTGAAATGCCGCCGCGCATTGACCGAACTGATTCCGCCAATCTGTTTCTTGGTGTCCGGCGAGTCGGAAAAATCGTACAGCTCGAGAATCTTCTGCAGCGCTTCCTTGCCCTCCGTCACGATGGAAAGATAATTCAGTGACAGTTGCGAAATCAGGCACCACAGGGTCTTGCCGTCCAGCGGCGGTCGCAGCGTCCGGGAAGGCTTGTGCAGCGCCACAATGCGCTTGATCGCCGCCCCTCCCGTCATTTCGAAATCGCCATTCTCGCTGCCGAAGGGCAAGCGCGTCACCAGATCGCGATTGGTACACGTAGTCCGCACCGTCACCGTGTCGTAGTCGAGTTCCATCGGACGAGACGAGAGATCGACCAGCGAAAGAAACACATCCGTTCCTTCGTCGCCCTTACGCGTGGAGGCCGAGCGCGTTACGTACCAGTACGCCGGCGTCGTGCCCTGCACCGCGTGCCGCTCCGAGTAGAGAGGGTTATACGTGACCGTTTCGTGAGTTTCGGCGTCGGTACTCACCACCTCGTCGACGGAATAGATTTCCATCGTCATCCGCCGCCGCGCATCCGGCACAATCGGATACTGGTAGCGCGTCTGATCCACCAGAATCGGTTCGGCGGTCTGGGCAAAGAGGTTGATGATGGGCGTGCATCCCAAACGCAGCGTCTTCGCATTCACCGCGACTTCCAGCCGCTGATGCCGCCCGTCCTGTTCAAACGGCGAGATCATGAACAGAATCTCGGCCTTCGACGTGAGTCCGGCTCGCTTCAACTCCGAAAGCCCTTTCAGATTCATGAAGAAGAACTTCTCAGGAAACGCAAAGTACTCCTGTAACAGCCGGTACCCGACAAAAGAACGTCTGGGGTACGGCAGCACGTCTTCCGTTTCTCCGAAACCCATGGGCTGCAGATTCCGCACTGGAATCTCGCGCATCGGCGTTTTCGGGTTTGCCGGATCCCGCACCAGAATGCGCACGCAGTTGCGGCACAACAGCTCGTACACCCCGTGGACGACTGAGGTTTCACCATTCAGATAAAACGACAGCGTTTCCAGATCGAGCTTCTCAAAAGAAACATCCGGGAAGCATTCCAGTTCCACTCGCAGCACCGCGGCTTCGGTGGCGCGCAGCGCCGGGCGAACCCGATCGGGCGTCATCCATTGCGCCTGGGCCACCTTGAATGGCCACAAAGTCACGTCGTAGGACGTCCGGAACTTGCATGGCACCCCTTCCACCGGACGTGAATAAAGAACCGTCCCTTTCGGAATTTGCAGGCTGCTGGTCAGTTTGCCCTGCTCTGCGTCGGTATGAAACTGCGCCACCGACATCGACGGCACCGGCCGCAGGTAGTGCGGATACAGGATATTGAGAAGCGCTTCGGTGATCTGCGGAAAGTCGTCGTCAATGCGCAGGTGAACCCGCGCCGCCAGCAGCGCAAAAGCTTCCAACATCCGTTCCGCGTGTGGATCTTCACAGCGATCGGGCTCCAGCACCAGGCGCGAGGCGATCTTGGGATACTTGTCCGCGAACTCCGCTCCAATCTGGCGCAGGAAGGTGAGCTCGCTCTCGTAATAGTTTCTCAGCTCATTGCGCAAGATCGGCTCCCTTGATTTCGTACTCGCCCTTGCCCAGTTCCAGCACCGTGTCGAAACGTACCGGCTCCGGCGCTGGGTCCATGCACAACAGTCCTTCGATTGCGAACTTCAGCATCCGGTACGCGCCTTCCACCGGCTCCATGCGCACCTTGGCGCGCTTCAACCGGGGCTCGAAGATGGCGATCGCCAACTCCATGTCTCGCACCAGATCGGCCTGGTCGCGCCCCGACAACACCGCCTTCGAAGACAGATCATCAAATCCGAAATGGTAGACCGACCGCACCGTCTCCCGCGCCGACTCCGGAGCGGGCTCGATCGTCTTTCTGGTATTGAGGAGCCACTCCAGATCGCGTTTCAAGCCCTGCCTCAACTCGCGCAACGATTGCGCCCGCGTGAAAGGAACCTCCGAGTGGGTCTTCGGATCCCGATCGATCAGCCGGTCCAGCACCGAGAGCGTGACCGGTCCGCTCGCTTCTCGCCTGGCCATGGCTTACTTCCCGTCTCCGAACGCCTGCGCCGGATCCAGCCGACAGATGCGCTCGAATAGCTTTTGCTGCTGAGCCTTGTCGGCTTGAATCCTGACGCTCATCTTCATGATGGTGGCCAGCGCGCCCGCTACTACACCCGGATCCTCCCACTCGTCGAGTTTGTGATTCTCGATCGCCGCCGCCAGATCGTCCAGGATGGGCTGCGCCACGTTTGCCTTGTTGGTGGTCGCGCAGATCTCTACCAATTGCATCCGCCTGCGGAACCGCTCCCGTCCCGAGCGCCTGCGGCCAATGTCCTGCTGCAGGATTTCAAACGCCTTCCGCTCCTGGCCTTCGCGCAAGGCTTGCAGCGCCGAGGCATACGCGTCGGTCGGCTGTCCCGGCCATCGCGAGCCCAGACCGTTGGAACTGGTCGATGCCCGCAGCAACGGCGCGTCCGCGGCAGGAACCGCGGCTGCTGGCTCGGAGGGTGCCTGGCTCAACGTAACCAGCCAGGCGCGCGTCTCGGCATTCGCCGCCGGCGTCTCGTCCATCAGCGCGGCGTCCAGCAGTTGCGGAATATCGGCGATCAACGCCTTCAGTTCCGAACGGATCGCCCGCGCAATCGCTTCGTATCCGCCGCCCAGGCCATCGCAGGCTTCCACCACAAAGCGCTGCAGATCGAGCCAGGCGCGGCTGCAGGGCAGCGCCATGGCGCTCTCGGCCGCTTCCAGCAACTCTTCGTACCTTTTGTCGAGCAGCAGCTTTTTCAGGTGCCGGCGCAGTTCCGTGGGTGGAGCTTCCAGCCGCGTAGGATCTGCCAGGTCAATCGCCGCGCGCAACTCTCCCCACCGCAATCCGCGCAACATCAAGTAAGATGCCGGGCTGGTCGGTTCCCTCCGCCGCAGATAGGCCGCCGCCTCTGCCACTTTCCGAATCGCATCGATGCGGTCTGGAGGTTCGGACGAACCGTCCAGAGAAATCAGAACGCCCGTCCGTACCGGGCCCCCACCTTCCCCCGCCGCACCTTCTCCCTCGCCGCCCGCAGCCTCGGCGGCCGGGACCACTTCCACCGGATCAGGTTCCTTCTCACGCTTCTTCTGAAGAAAACCGTGAATGACGTGCCGGGACGCCTCCAGTGACGTCCTCAACGTTCCAAAAGAGGGTCCGTCTTTTCCAAACTTCTCGTCGCAGGTCTTGTTCAGTTGCGCGACCGTGCTCAAGCAAGCGTCAAGATCCTGCTCGGCCTGCGCATAGAACTTTTTCGGAGTATCTTCAAAAGCCTTGTCGAACGCTTCCGGAATAATCTTCCCATCTTTGATAAATTGGGCGCGTTTCTTCTTGGCCTCGTCGGTTTTCGCCTGATCCTCATAGCCCACTTCACGGGACTGCTGGTAGTCGAGACGGTTGTACTTCAGTTTCTCGACCACCGGCACCAACTTCAGCGGAACTTCCAGCTTGGTTCCAACAAAACCGAGAGGTGCTCCGCGCGACTCCGTATCGCCGTCCTCCACCTCCGGATAGAGTGTGTCCCAGAACTTGTCAATCAGACCCAAACATACCGCCAGCCCCTCTCGCAGACCACCATATCCCCTGTGCTTAAGCAACGCCTCTGTAAGCCAGGCTGCAAGCTGAAGATCTTTGGTTTTGTTGGTGAGAAGGTCCGTGGTTAACTTAATCACCTGGACGTTGTCCGAGACCTTGCGATCCGTCTCCGTCATCCCCGGAGGCGGCTGCGCTTCTTCACGCCGTGCCTCTTTTATCTTGTCGTAAACCGGATCGTAGCGGAGATTGGACCCACTTGGATTGGCGCCTTCAATTGGGTTCAGCAAGTCGTCGGGCAGGGGCATGTTGATCAGGCGGCCACGGAGGCGGGATTGAATTCGAGCGCCCGTAACTCGAGGAACGGAATTTCCTCCTCGTCCACGAGCCACACTTTCTGTCCAAACGGAACTTGGTATTCGGAACCGTCACGCTGTTCCCAAACCGTCATGCGGCCCAGGCGCACCATTTCGTCAGGATGACGCCACGAGAAGGGAGCAAGAACTGGCAGCAAGACCTCACCCAGTTCAGTACCTTTAAAGGCGGGCGTTGTGCGAACCGCAGCCGGAGTCCAGATCAAATCTCGCAGTTTCTTTGGTGGCGGAATTTCGATCGCAGCGACGTGCTCCAACGGAAGCAGCAAATAATTACCCGCCGCGAAAAGTTCAAGCTTGGCGCCGGTCCGCGGGTCGGCATCCGAAAAGAAACTAAATCCTTTTCCATTCGCGGTTCCACCGCGGCCCGCTTCATCACCTTCCTCATTCTGGGAAGTCGGGAATTCGCCGCGTTCAAACAGATCCTGGCGCTGGCGCTCGGCATACAGCGCGCTGCGATAGAGCAGCACACCGATTTCGCTCTCCGGGCCCGCCTGAGCCAGCACCTCCAATTGCTTGTCCGCGCGTTCGAACTCACCGGCAAAACACAGGAGTTCAAACAGAAATGTTCGGCGGCGCGTATCCGTCGGGTGATCTCGCAACTCCGCGCTCAAAGCCTTGATCGCATCGCCCAGCCGTCCAGCTTGATATAGCTCTTTCGGGTTCATGCAAGCCCCACTTTCAGATCGACGAAAACCTTCCCCTTGGTCGCAGCTCCGAACAAGCGAAGCAACGGGAGGCGCTGCGGCAAGCTTCACACTCGCCGAAAGCCCTCCCGTTGCTCCACAATCCTAGAACCACAACAAGCTAGCTATTGACGCCCGTCGTGATGCTATAGGTGGCCGTACCTGCAGACGTGGTCGTACCTTTGGTCGTGTCCTGAGTGTAGTATTGGTACTCGATCTGCGCGTACGCGATGCTCACACTCTGGGACGGCACCCCCTGCGACCCGCCACCCGTACTCTGGCTGGTGATGTAGCAGTTGGTCATAACCACCTGGATATACATGTAGGTGCTGCCACCGCCTCCAGCCTTGTTTCCACTGAAGGTGCAGGTGTCAAGGTGCGTTCCGGCATACAGATCTTTCACGATCTGCCAGCTGGAAGAATCCAGTGCGCAGGTAAAGCTGAAGTCTGACAAAGAACACTTGCCAGCCGACAGTCCTTGCCCGCCCACGTCCGCCGGGTTGGAAGCGCCGAACGAAAAGCTGTCCAGCTCAATTTGCTGTAGAAAATTTGGGTTCTGCGATTCGCCGGTCACGCCTCCCGGCGCGCTCGTGCTCGACCCAATCTGCAGATAATAATCACTTGGCATTTCTGTTCCTCCGTCCTTTTTCGTTTTCAGATTTCAAGAATTCCTGGGAATCCTTGTTTGCAGCCTTAAGGTCTTACTTTGCAGCAGCCGGCAACTCCGCCACCAACCGCAGCGACACGCTGATTTCGTCCAGCTGGAAGTGCGGACGCAGGTACGCAACCGCACGATAGCAGCCAGGTTTACCTTTTATTTCTTCCACTTCCACATTCGCCTCGCGCAGGGGGAACTTGGCTTTTTGCGCCGGACTTGCCTTGTCGTCTTGCGTGACGTACTTGGAAATCCAGCGATTCAAGAACCTCCATGCATCTTCACGCGACATAAATCCGCCGATCTTGTCGCGCATCATCGCTTTCAGGTAATGCGCGAATCGGCAGGTCGCCATCATGTATGGCAACTGCGCCGACAGCCGCGCATTCGCGTTGGCCGCGTCGCTGTCATACAGCTTGGGCTTGTTGCACGACTGGATGCTGAAGAACGCAGCCTTGTCGGTGCCCTTGCAGTGAACCAGCGATACCAGTCCCTGATCCGCCAGCTCTTTTTCGCGCCGGTCGGTGATGGCGATTTCGGTTGGGCACTTCAGCGCCACGTCGCCCTCGTCGGTGCGGAAAGTATGGGAAGGAAGCCCATCGACCAGGCCGCCGCCCTCCACGCCGCGAATCGCCACGCACCACCCGTAGGTGGCGAACGCCTGCGTCATTTTCGACGCCAGCGCAAAGGCTGCATTGCCCCAGAGGTACTTGGAGTGATCCGTTCCGTCCACTCCCTCTTCGAAATTGAAGCCGTCCACCGGAGCCGTATCCCTGCCATACGGCAGACGCATGAGGATGCGCGGACACGTCAGGCAAACATACTTCGAGTCCTCGCTCTCGCGGAATCCCTTCCACTTCGCATACTCGGTGCTGTCAAATATCTTGCCGATATCGCGAGGCTGGTCCAGGTTGGTGAAACTATCCATGTTCAGCAATTCCGACGACGCGGCCGAAAGGAACGGTGCGTGCGCCGATGCCGCGACCTGCGAGACCTTCTCCAGCAATTCCAGGTCTTCGGGATGCTTGCTGAATTCATAGTCGCCCACCAGCGCGCCGAACGGCTCGCCGCCGAAGATGCCGTACTCTTCCTCGTACACCTTCTTGAACAGCGCGCTCTGATCGAATTCCGGAGCCCGCTGCAAATCGCGCAGCAGGTCCTTCTTCGAAGCATTCAGAACCCGAATCTTCAACTGGGTGCCCGTCTCCGACTGATCCAGCAGATACTTCAGTCCGCGCCAGGTTGATTCCAGCTTCTGGAACTGAGGATGATGCAGAACCTCGTTCAACTGCAGCGAAATCAGATGATCGATCTGCGCCACCCGCGCCGAAATCATCTGGTCCGCGTCCCGCCCCAGCGCCATCGAACCTTCCAGCACCTGGGCAACGAATTCCTTGATCAGCCCTTTGCCCCGCTCGCGCGCGCTCGGATCGCTGAATCGTCCCGTTTCTACAATCTGGTCGAGAAGGCTCGACTCCGCGGCCTGTTCCACTACGGCCGAACTGCCAGCTACTTTCTGTGTCTCAGGCATTGGGCTCCCCCTTCCCGACTTCGGACTTCAATTTGTCGAGTTTTTCCGTCTTGCTCACCGCATCGAGCAAGGCCTCGTCCAGCTTGTCGTTGGTCTGCAGCGTGCCCTTCAAATCATTCAGCCGCGTCCGCAGATCCAGCAGTTCCTTCAGCGGCTTCACCTGCCGCGCTACCTGCTCCGGCTCGAAGTCTTCCAGGCTCTTGAACTTCAAATCCACTCGCAGTTGGCCGGCGCCAGAATCTTCGCTCAGCTTGTTCTCCACCGCGAATGAAAGGTGCGGTTTCATGCTCTCCAGCACCGAATCGAAGTTGTCGGGCGTTACCTCGACAAAGCGTCGCTCTTTCAGTTTGGGAAGCGGTTGTTCGGGTTGTCCTGTGAAGTCTCCAAGGACGCCGACCACGAACGGCAGTTCCTTGATTTCGATCGCGCCGCCAGTCTCCACGTCATAAGTGATCTGAACCCGGGGCGGCCGCACCCGGTCCAACTTGTGTTGCGTGCTCGGTTTTGCCATATTTTCTCCCTACCTTCTTCCGGTTTTTCGAGGAAGTGCGTTTTCAAGAAGCTGATAATTCCGGTTTCGCGCTCGACGGGGGGCTGTCCGATCAGCGGGCCTATCGTGCAGGTTGCAGATAGCTCGCCAGCGACCGAACGAGTCGTGGTGCAACGGTTTATCACAAGCCCCAACCGCAGTCAAGCACCAAGCCCATTTTTTCTGCCTGAAAAGCACTTTTCCGGGAAAGATCTTTAACCAAGCCGCCTGCCTCACGAATGGATAGTGTTTGGGACCGGAAAAACGTTACACACAACCCTCGTTTCCCGGTTGTTTCAGGGCAAAGCGCCTGCAAAAAGGGGAGAAAACAAGCCTGAGACGGGAAGGGTTACCCGCAAATCTCGAAGAAGCCAAATCGGCAGAGTCTAAATAGAAAAGGCTGAATCGAAGGAGTCTAAATCGAAACGAGGCGTTGTGACCCTACGGCACCCACCGCCCGGCAAGCGCACGCAGCGGCTCGGCTATCGACTGGAACCTCGCCACCCGGACCACATCCCGCCCCTTGAACGAAACCAGCGGAATCAACCCTCCCTCCACCATCCGTTCGACCGCTTCCTCGGTGAGCATCACCTCGGCGCACGGTTTCGGCACAGCCTCGCCGTCGCTCTGGTAGACATGCAGCGGAAGCTTGTCCATCTCCGCCACTGTCCCGGGACGCATCTCCCAGCCCGCCTCACCGAAAGATTGCCCAAGCAGCAGCGCCACCGCAAACGCCGGATTCCCCCACAGGTAATCCTCGTGAACGGGCGTCCCCGAGAACTCCTCGAAATCGAACGCTTCCAGCGGAGACGTTTTCTTCCCGTACGGCAACCGCAGCAAAAATCGCGGAAGCGCCAGTCCAACCGCCCCCGCTTCCGCCCGGTGCCGCAGTTCTACCCAGCCCTTGGCTGCCGGCGCTTTCCACTCCCGCGGTTGCGGTGCAGACGCCAAAGAAGGAGACGAACAACCCAGCAGACTCGGGCCTGCCTCGGCCAGGAATGCAGCGCGCGCCCGGCTCGCGATCTGCGCCATCCGCGATAGCAGCGCCGCGTCCTCTTCCCCCGCTCCGAACCGGTAGTTCCCCACGATCACTGTCCAAGGCTCCGCCCCGGGCGTCTCAACGCTCTGCTCCACCAGCAGCCGGTAGACTCCCGAGTCCCGCAAGTCTTTCGCGGAGCTGTTGTTCACTGAGAGAAGATCCGCCGCCAATTCCTGCTTCGAGATATCGATCAGATAAAGCTTGAGTTGCGACCCGGTTTCGAGCTGCCGCACCAGAAGAAACGTGGCCCTCCACAACGCCTCCAGCGCCTGCAAATCCGGATTGTGCAGCACCGCCCGCATCAGTCCGCCGATGGCGCGGTCGACCACCGCAAGAATCTCCGGCTGCCGCGGATCCGGTGTGCTCACCAAATGCTGGGCAACCACTCTCCGCGCGAACTCGCCGATATCCCCGGACGAACGTCGCGGCCGCTCCGTGACCCCGCGCACCTCGCTCTGCTCGATCATTTCGTCCAGCAGGCTTCCCGAAGCCAACTTCACGGCGCTGGGCGCAACTACCGGCGACGTGTCCGATTTTTTCGGTTCCGGCAACGCACCGCCGGAACGCAGCCCCAATTCCTCCGCCGCTTCCTGAAACGTTGAAGAATCTTGCAGACGGCCGCGCATCTTCCTCAGCTTGCCAAAGATTTCGAGGCTCTGAAAAATACGGTCGGGATGGAAATCCTCAAGCTCGGAAAACCGCAGCTGCAACCCGGCACTCCCCTCCATGGGCAGCTGAATTTCCGGCCCCATGCGGGACAGCACTTCGTCGAAGTTGTCTCGGTCCACCAGCACCGCGCGCCGCTTGCCGATCGTCTTGGCGTCGGAGATCCCACGGTTGGCGCGCCCGCTGAAGTCCCCCAGAATCGCGATACAGAATGGAGTTTCGGAAGTCGGGTGCGCGCCCGAACTATCTCCGCCCCCCGTCAGGTTGACCCCACCGAAGTCGAATGGTTTCGCCATAACACCTCAGGATCCCTACTGGTCCTTATCCCCCTGGATGATGCTGAGCTTGCGCAACCCTTCCTTGGCGTCCGGATTGTTCGCCTGCAACTTCAGAATCGCCTGATACTCTCTCCGCGCTTTCTCGTAGTTCCCGTCTCCCGCATCTCTTTTGGCGTTGTCGAGCAGCCGCGGAATGTCCTTCTGCGTAAGCCCCCCGAATTCACTCAGGGAGGCGTCCACTTCCGCCTGCGCCTCGACAGCGTCTTTTTTATTCTTGGCCGTCGTTTTGGGAGGCGTTTTCTGAGAAACAACCACTGTCTTCTTGACCGGTGGTGGAGGAGTTACCGGTTCCTCCGCCTTCTTGGTCTCGGGTTCAGCCGGAGCTCCAGTCGAAGTCCCAGTCGGAGTTCCAACCGATGTTCCAGCTGACGTCCCAACCTCAGACCCAGTCCCCGCCCCACCCGTAGTCTCCACCGCAGCCGGCGGTGGAATCGGAATCGCACGCTTCGCCACCGTCGTCGGATGGAACAGCACCGCGATCACCGCCCCCACCAGAACCAGCGCCACCACGCCCAGCAGAATCCTGGTGCGCGTGAACAGCGGGCGCTCTTCAAACTCAAGCCCTTCGGCGAGAGAACTTCCCGCGCGCTCCTGGAATTCTCCGGAACTCGCCGCTCGGCGCTGTGCAGTATTCGGAGCCTGCTCCGTTCGATTCCAGGCATCGGCACTACCCTTGGCCGCAAAGTCTCCGGCACTCTCCACCGGCGGCGCCACATCATTCATCCCTCCGCGCGCAAACGGAGAATCGACAATCAAGGTCGCTCCCACCCCCAGACTGTCACCCCTGCGTGGCTCAGTCCAATCCCCCACGGACTCCCGCAAGCGGGCTACTCGCTCCGCTGTTGTCCAAACCAACTCCGTCAACCCGGTGTCCACGTTTCCGGTCGCGCCTCTTACCGCGGGAACCGTGGCCAACTCTATGCCCGGCAGATCGCGAACCCGCAGACACACACTCTCCGCCAGCAGGATTTGACCCGGCTTCGCCTGACCCAGCGCCAGCTGCGCCATCTCAATGCTGAAACCTGCAGGGTCCGCCGTCCGCGGCCGGTAGATCACAATCGCTCCGCCAAAATGTTCCCCGGGCCGGCAGTCCAGAAACTCCAGAATCGAAGTTTGAATCCGCTTCGCTGCCACCAGCGCTTGCCTGGAACTCTCAAAATGCGCCGCCATGGCTGCGGACGATTCCTCGGTAATCCGGCCGTGGCTCGCGCCCACCAAATCCGCGATCATGTAGATCAGAACGCTGTCGGCCTTCCACGTCAGCGGTGCCCCACGTTCCGCCCGTTCCACGCCCCAAAGCCGAATCGCGATGTCTGCGGAATCTCCCGCCAGATCTCCACGCCACGTAGCCGGCTGCTGGCCAGAGTTGGCCACCTCGAATTCCCGGCTGTCGGTTTTCTGCTCGTACTGCGCCATTTTTCGCGTTCACCCCGCTTCGAACTCGGGTTGTAGGTTACGCCAAAACCACACCCCAGGCAAACATTTACGCTGCCGCCTCGTGGCACTTTTGTGCCCCGCACCCACCACCCCAGCAGGCTTGACTTCGCGCAAACAGTGAGTATGATACGGGACACCTAAGACGCAGGCGAATTTATGGCGGTTGCCGTTACCCCGGGGAGTTTATGCCACGACGTTCTAAATTTCATGCAGAATTGTGTCTGCCCTCTTATCTAACGCGGGCTTCCTTAGCCCTGCTATTGGTCGTTCTCTTTGCTCCCGCCGTCCGCTCCAAGGATGCCCCCCTTCTCGCCATCGAGCTCTTTGACGGACCCAACGGCGCCGCTTTCGCTCAGGTCAGCGAACTCCTGATCAATGGCAAAGCAGAAGTACGTTCCTGCGGTGGCGCAACCCAGATCAACAAATCCAACTACGGCAAGCTCGTGAAGATTCCACTCAATTCCTCGGTCACGTCGCTGGAAAGGGACGCCCAAGGAACCATGAATCTTACCCGGGGCGGCGCCGCCGAGTGCGTGGTTCCTTCGAACTTGAAATTCGACAAAGATGAGTCGCTCACCCTCGCGCAAATCGCGGATCGAGCTGTCTTGACCGGGAAAGTTCTGAGTTCGTCCCCGGCGGGCACCACCGATGTTCCTGCCTTCAAGCCGGGAGTAAAGCTCGTCTTCGTCGCTGCGCCCGACACTGAACTCGGAGAATATCTTCGCGCCGTCCGCGCTCATTCCGTCGCCCAGTGGCAGGACTACCTGGGCCGCTACCCCAAAACCGCGCACACCAGTGACGCCAAGCAGGCCCTTGCGACCATCCTGCTAAAAGAGGGCGCAGACGGACTCGCCGCCTATCACAGCTCCGCCTCCACCAACGCTCCCTCCTATTCTGATCTCAGAACAGCCCTGTTGCGGGCCGATCAAGTGCGCGAACTCATCCCCTCCAACGACGACGCTACCAAACTTCGCGCCAGCGTTCGCGCAGAGTTGATACTCGTTGCCAACAAGGGCCGCGCCGAACTGCAAGCCTACCAACAGGCGCTGAGCGGACGCACCGCCGGATATACCCATCTCGCCGCTGCCCGCTCGTTGGCAGGCCACACGTTAGAGGTCGATCCCCATTTCGATCACGGCCTGGTTTTACAGGGCTCCGTCGCGGATGAGAGCAAGAAGGTCGACACCGCCTTGCGCAATGCGGAATCGATGATCGCCTCGCAACACTACGATGACGCCCTCGCCGCCGTCGCCGATTTCCGCTCCTTCACCGACGAAGAACCGCGCATCGCTGCCATCGTCGATGCGACCTACAAGTACCACTTCGAACGCGGCAAGGCGGACGCCTCCAGCCAGAAATGGCATGACGCCGTGCAGGAGTATCAAAGAGCTTCGGACATCAAGCCCACCCCGGAATCCGGCACCGCGCTCAAGCAAGCGTATGCACAATTCGTTTCCACCACCAACCGCTCTGCCGCCGACGCCGCGATTCAGCAAAGCGCCGCCTACGAGCAGGACAAACATTACATCGAGGCCTACGAGGTTCTCGCCGATCTCCCCGACGCCCAGCGCGCTCTCGTCACGAGCCAGATGCAGCTCCTCGAAGCGAACTACGTAAAGAGCGCGTCGGACGAGGCCAAGAAACTGAAAGACGCTCACGTCCCCATTCAGGGCAAAGCCGACGAGATCGGCGTCCAGAAGGCGTATGACTATCTGCGCCGCGCCAGCTCCCTGCAGCCTGACGACCAGAATCTCAAGCTCCGCCTCGAGCTGATGTCTCAAACGCTCAGCGACTACTACGTCGCGCAAGGAAAAAAATACCTCGGAAAGCCGCTGGGATCGGGAGTCGGCGTTGCCTGGCTTTACCTGACCGAAGCCCAGCAATACCAATCCAACCGCGACGATGTACGCGACGAGCGCACCAAAAATTCTGCCATCCACAACATCCGTTCCACTCTCTCCATCAAAGTCGTGTTCCGCGACCAGACCTCGCGGCGCGACAGTGCCGGTTTCGCCGATCAGCTTTCCGACGCCATTGCCACCGGTCTCGAAACCACCGCGCTGCCCGTCCGCATCATCCGCGCCGCCGATCCCACGCCTGTGGATCCAAACTTCCAGCTGATCGGTGACGTGCTGGAACACCGGCCGGTCACAAAAGTGACCGTCGACTCCATCGACTCAGAGTTCCGCGCCACCGAGAGAGAAGTAGCCAACGACGAGTGGAACCGGTCAAACCGCGACTACGAGGTCGCCAACCTGGAACTGCAGAAACAGCAAAAAGTTCTCGAAGGCGCTCAGGCGCACGGCAAGAAGAAAGAAATCTCAGACGCCAATGCGGCTGTCGAAGATGCGCAGAAGAAAGTCGAGGAAGCGCATCGCAAGCTCGATGCCATTCCCAGAACGGTTCTCAGCGACGTGGTTAAGCCTTACAGCTATACCCGCAAGACCATCGACTTGAGCGCAGCCGTTGACGTTGGATTCCGCATCATCGACAACAACGGCAACACCATCGCGACCACCCCCTCGGTCAAAAAAGACGCCCAAAAGCAGTTCATCGTGCTGGAGAACGTGAGTCCGCAGGACACCAAGGGCATCCGTCAGAGCGGCTCGCCGCCCGATGAAGCCCAGTTCCTCACCGATGTCGAAATCGCGGACCGCATCGCCCTGATCAAAGACGTAAAAGAGAAGGTCGAATCACTCCCCAGCAAAATTCTGGCTGTGGCGCGCAAAAAAGTTATGGACGGCGACGCCGATGGCACGGCCGAGGCCTACATCCTCTACCTCAACTCGACCCCGGACACCCCCACGGCCGAGCGTGAGGAGGCCAAAAAGTACCTGCGCGAGCAATTCAACATGATCTGGCCCGGCAGCTCCGTCTAACCGGGCAAGATCAACTTAGTAAGATCACCTTCCGGCCGTTCCAATTTCGGGAAGGTTCAATTCTGGCTGGTCCAGCCAGTTTGGCAGTAGTACACTCTATGCCAGCTTTGGGTTTGCTCAAAAGCTCGGATTCGTCGGTGCTACCGTGGAAGAGCGGCCCTTTAGGGCCGCGTAAGCCGTTGAAAATCAATTTGGGCTTTAGCCCTCGTCGTTTTTCGTCGGCCAACCGAGTTTTTCAGCAAACTGTTTCGTCGTAATAGCGCCATTGAGAAGGTGACTTCCCCCCAGCCTTCTCCGTAACTTGAATCCTGTGACCGCTCCCGTTATCAAACGCATCGGTAAGTACGAAGTGATCGATCTTCTCGGTCGCGGTGGCATGGGTATGGTCTATCGCGCCTTCGACCGCCAGCTGAATCGCGAAGTCGCCATCAAGACCGTCACCGAGGGCTTTACCGGCGATCAGGAAATGCTTCAGCGTTTCTATCGCGAGGCCGCCAAAACCGGCGCTCTCAAGCATCCCAACATTGTCATCGTTTACGACCTCGGCGAGCAGGACGGCTTCCCCTACATCGTGATGGAATATCTGTCGGGCGATCCCCTCGACAAACTTATCCAGTCCGGCCAATCGCAGCCGCTAGCCTTCAAGCTCAAAATCATCGAGCAGGTTTGCTATGCGCTCGGATACGCTCACCGCAATGACGTGATTCACCGCGACGTCAAACCTGCCAACGTCATCGTTCAGACCGACGGCGTTGTGAAGTTGCTCGATTTCGGAATTGCGCGTCAGGAGAAAACCGACGGCCACCTCACCCGCACCGGCCACGTCATCGGCACCCTGCAGTACATGGCGCCCGAGCGCCTGAAAAACGAGCCCTTCGACGGCCGTTCCGACATCTTTTCCGTCGGCGTCATGATGTTCCAGTTGCTCACCGGGCAACTCCCGTTCACCGGCGACTACAGCATCGTGCAAAAAATCCTGGCCGAGAAACATCCTTCCTTGCGCCAGTACCTCCAGGATTATCCTCCGGCTCTGGACACCATTCTCGATCGCGCTCTGGCCAAAAATCCGAACGACCGCTATGCCACTGCCGACGAGATGGCCGCCGAAGTTTCTTCCATCGCCCACGAACTCAAGAAAGAACAGGTCGCCGAATGGATCGATCGCGCCGAGCGCCTGGTGCAGGAAGAACAATTCACCACGGCCCGCGAAATTCTCTTGCAGCTGTTGAAAGTGGATAGCCAGCACACCCGCGCTCGCCAGCTGATTACGCAGGTTCAACAAAGTCTCACCTTGCGCCAGCGCGCCGAACAAGTCCGCCAGTTACGTCAGCAAGCGGAGGAAGCCGCCGCCGACAAACGCTACGACGAGGCCATTGCCGACTTGCAGGAGGCCTGCGGTCTCGATACCGCGAATTCAGAATTGTCGGAGCTTCTCGAAACCGTCCGCCAGAAAAAACGCCGCCGCGAACTCGTGGAGGGATACCTGCGCCAGGCCGACACCGCTCGCGAGCACGGTGATCTCTACGGAGCCGAGGCCGTCATCGCCAAGGCACTCGAAGTCGATCGCGACGATTCCCGGGTGCGCGCCGCTCACACAGCTCTGGCCCGCCTGATCGAGGAAGCCGCTCGTCAGGCCAAAGCAAAACAACTTCTGGAGAATGCCCGCAAAGAGATCGGCGCCCGCCACTTCACCGCCGCCATGGAAGCGCTCGCCGAGGTCGAACGCGTCGATCCCTCGAACCCGGATCTCATCGCCCTGCAGGCCGCCGCCAAGACCGGCCGCGAGCAGGAGCAACGCCGCCGCATCCTCGATCAACTGCAAAATGAAGTCTCCCTCGCCTCCACTTTCGAGGAACTGACCCGCGCCGCACAACTGGTCGACCAAGCTCTGGAACGAATGCCCACCGAGCCCGTTCTGATGAAGTTTAAAGGGCATCTGGCGCGGAGACTGCGCGAAGCCGACGTCCGCCGCCGCGTCGATCAAGTCGCCCTGCGCTGCCGTGACTTGATGGAAACCTCTCCCGCCGAGGCCTTGCAGTTAGTCCGCGACGAACTGCAACACGCTCCCGGAAACGAGCGCCTGCTGGCTCTCCAGGCCGGCATCGCCGGTCAAATCTCAGAGCGCAGCCAGGAACAATCCCGAGCCGAGTACATGACGCGCGCTCACGAAGCGCTCAGCAGCGGCCGCTACCTCGAAGCCCTCCGCCTTCTAGAAACCTGCCAGAAGGAAGGCATCTATTCCCCCGAAATCGCCGAACTCATGGAGTTCGCGCGCCAGGAAGCCGATCATAACCTCAAGACCAGTCAACTCCGCGGACTGCTCCAGCAGGCTCAGGAATTAATGACCCAGGGATCGTACCGCGCGGTCGTCGACCTGCTCACCCCCGTCAGCGAAGATCCCTCCGCGGCTTCCCTCGTCTTCCTTCTGGAAGATGCGCGCAGCCACTTGCAATCCTTCCAGCGTGACATCGACGCCGCTCTGCAAACTGTCGAGGCCCTCACCACCCAGGAACAATACGCCGAGGCAGTCAAGTTCCTCGAATCGCAACCCCCGCACGTACTGGAGTCCGAACCGGTTCAGTCGGCCCTGAGGCGGCTGCGCGCCGCCAACGACAGTGAGTCGGCAGCCCTGCGCGCCGTCGGAAAAGCCTATGCTGCCCTCGATCGCGATATCGGCGCTGGACTGCAGCCCTCCGATGCCACGCCGGAATCCGTGCTGCTGGCGCGCATCGTCCCCGTCTTCACCGCGCGCCGCAAGTCCATGGCCGATCGCCAACTGTCTTCAGCGATCGCGCAGGCTCAGGCCGCGATGGAAGCCGGAGATCGCAAGCAGGCAGCCCAGACTCTCAAGGCCGCACAATCCCTCACCGAGTTCGCCAGCATCACCTTGCAGAATGAGTGGCAGGCTCTCTTCAGAAAAGCCAAGAAAAACAAGCTAGGCCTCGGTTAGACAAAAAACTCCACGCTCGGTTCTTCTGCTTGTTTACCCAAAGCGTGGGGTGCGATAGGATTTAGCGCTTGCAGCACACTATGACTTTATTGATTCAAGCCGCCGGCCTCACCGACATCGGCCTCGTCCGCAAAAACAACGAGGACAATTTCGGCTACGACTTACGCAACAACATTTTTGTCGTCTGCGACGGCATGGGCGGACAGCAAGCCGGAGAAATGGCCAGCAAGATCGCGGTCGACACCGTTCTCGAGTATTTCGACCAGTCCCACACCAGCGCGCCCGTCGGCGGATCCCGCTTCGAGGGCGTCTCGCAACGCGCCGTCAGCCTGGCCACGGCCATTCAACTGGCCAATCAGTCGATCCATGATGCCGGCGCCCTCAATCCCACTCAGGCGGGCATGGGTTCCACCATCGTCGCCGTCGCCGTTGAGGGCAACCTCTTCTCCGTGGCCAATGTCGGCGATAGCCGGGTTTACCTCATCCGCAAAAAAGACATCGTTCAACTGACCAACGATCATTCCCTGGTAATGGAGCAAGTCCGGCGCGGCCTCATGACCCTGGAAGAAGCGGCAGAATCCAAAATGCAGAACGTGATCGTTCGCGCTCTCGGCACCGACGACAGCGTCGAGCCCGACCTGGCCGATCATGAATTCATTTCTGGCGATGTGCTGTTACTATGCAGCGACGGAATGTCGCGCTACGTCAAGGAAGAAAAGATGGCCGAGGCCGCCGGCCACGATTCTCTCGAGCAGGCCTGCACCGACCTGATTGAAGCGGCCAAAACCGGCGGCAGCGACGACAACATCACCTGCCTGCTGATCCGCGCCGTTCACCCTTCGTGGAAAGATCGATTCCTCGGACGCCTCTCCGCCCCGGCCGGCCAGAAAACCTCCACTTAGGGAACTTCTGATTAAGCTGCTACTTTGTCATCCCGAGCGGAACAGAATTGCACGCTTTTCGGCAATTCTGCGAAGTCGAGGGACCTTGTGTCTTCTCTTACGATGCTCGATAAGCGCTTCCTTAGAACATTTTCGGCGTGCCCAAAGCCTTCTGAAAACCTGTAAGCCATCGGCATCAGCCGGCTATTTCCCTGCCGCTGTCACCTGCGGGATGCACCTCATGCCCTGCAGATCGAAGAATGGGTTCGCGCTGCCGGAAACCTGCAGTTGATAGTCATACGACTTCACCTTTCCATTCGACAGAATGATGGGCTTTCCGTTGTTTTCGTTGACCCATTCCAGCTTGCCGCCCCCCATTTGATGCGCCCTCGCAACGAATTTGAACGCCGCCCAGGGGTCACCCTTAATTGAGTCCAGTTCATCTCCGCTCTTGGTCGTGACCAGGACATCCTCAGGCGCGCCCGTCCAGACGAATGTTTTCTGCGCGTTCTCTCCCTTTAGTTCTTCGCTCCCGATCTTCACTTCCACCCCCTCCAGGTTGCTGGCCAGTTGTTTCAGAGTGTAAGAAAATTTCGGAGGCTGCGATCCTGTCGGATAAAGCGTTTCACTCAGGGTCGCAACATGATTCAAGAAGTACAGAAATGACGGCGAGGGGTGCACCGTTGCCTGCGGGTTCGCCGCGTATTTGTTTCCCACCGGAAGCACGAACGACTTCACATCGTCTTTCAGCTTTTTCAGCGCATCGCTGTTCGGCCCGAAAATCGTGTAAAGCTGATCCACCGAAGCATCCTGAGAAGCCGTGGGATTGAAAGGATATTTATTCGCAACTCCCGCGAACGCCGCGCAGAACCCCTTAGCCGACCCGTTGGCGATGTCGACCGGTCCCCGCTTCAACAGTTCTTCCACGTTCTTGATTGGCTCTTGCAGCAATCGCCGCACCTGATCCTGATTCCCAAACTGCTGATCCACCGGCACCCCCGCGATCACCGTAGTCACCGCCTGGGTCGCCGCATCTGCAGAACTCCCTGCTTGCGCAAGCTGGGCCGGATCGGGTGCGCCCTGACTCTGCGCCAGAACATGAATATCCGACTGAAGCTTGCCTAAGGCTCCGATATAGGCCGTGTTGGCAGGAACAATATAGTGATCCGGTGGCTTATCCGGCGGACCGGGCGGTTCGACCGCTGCCACCGGCCCAAAATGCGCCTTCGCGTCAGCCGGCGCCACATCTGTGTTATGCGAAATGAAATACAGCAGCAGCAGCAGCGGTGAGGTTGGTCCCGTAAGTTTTTCCAGCTTCCTGTCTGCGTCGGCGTTGTTCTGATATGCCGCCACCGACGAAGTCTTCAACACCGTATTCCACTCGGTCACAAAATCCGAATTGTAACGGTCCGTCAGATTCTTCCGTATCGCATCCTGGTCCTGGTCCTGTGGAGTCCGGCCCAAAACCCATTCTTCACCGCTCATGTAAGCCTTCGGATCTCTAAGGTAATCCTGCACAAACTGGTAACCGCTCCGCGTGAACGCTCCCTTGACTTTGTGGCTGCTCGCGATCACGCCGGTCGAATCCGGGAACTGTTCGTTAAAGCTGACATCCTTCTGCGTCGCCTTCGACAACAGTTGCGCATAGTACCGATCGGTCCCGGTAAACTGCTTCAGATAAGCTCGCGCCTGCTTGATCAGCAGATCGGAGTTGCCCGTCGAAAACGGATTCTGCTTCGCCAACTCAGTGGCGAAAAAATCGAACTGCAACGCGGCCAGGTTTTTCCGCGGTTGGTCGATGTCGCGGTCGCGGTCCGCCACCCAGTGACTCATCAGCACCGGAGTCAGAAATTCCTTCGTGGCGTACTTGTTATCGACCGGGTCGGTCGTCTCCAGGTACGCTTTCAGTTCGTCGTAGCTCTTGCCGTAGCTGTCGTTGGGCGCGTTCGCCGCAGACTTCCCATCTAACGCTCCCAGATTATCCGTGATCCGCTTCTGCGTTTCCGCAAACAGCAGTCGCCGGAAGCGCTCGAAATACACTCGCTTCGCATCCGGATAGATCTGGTCGCCCTCATACAATCCCCAGCGCAGGCTCCACGGCGCTCCATTCTGTTCATAGTCCGAGAGATCGACGAGTTCGCTGCGCAGATTGTCCAGCTTCGTCAGGTCTCCCAGACCCGCCACCTGGTTGGCCCGCGTATCCAACGTGGTCAAGTCGGTGACCGCCTCCTGCACTCGCGTCTCCAGCGACCGATTTCTGAAATATGAAACCGTGAACCCCGTCAGGCAGATCAATCCAATCAGAACCGCGGTTCCTAGCGCGATGCGGCGCAGCAGATTCACCCGCGAACTCGATCCACTGGTCGCCAGCGCCACCCGATCTTTTACCAGGACATCATTGAACAAACTCGTCAGGAAAACCCACTGCGGCACTCGCCGCGATCCTCCGCTGCGCATCGCCACCGCGGGCGCCGCCTGCACCTGCGAACCCACGCCGCGGAAGATCTGTGTCGCACCTTGATCCATGTTGTTGGATTCTGGCGCTTCCACAATCGATGGCGCGGCCACCACGTCTTCCATCACCACCGGTCGCACCCCGGTAAAGTAAAAGCCGCGCAGAAAAGGATTCGTGCCCAAATGGCTCGGTCGCGCCAGGTCCACCAGAAACTGCACCAGCAGCGTGCGTAGCTTCCGCAATTCCCGCGGAAACTCGTAAATGCCCGGCAGCTTGTCGCCTTCGTGTTCGCGAGGAAGCAGCAGAATCCGCCGTTCCGCCAGCGAGTAGAAAATTTCGTCAAACGCCTTCGTCAGGCGCTTGGTCTCTTCGTCCGCATAAACCCCCGCGCTCAGCGAGCGCAGCGGCAAAGTCGATCCCAGCACTTCAGAGGCTTCGTCCTTGCTCATCCCCCGCACGAAATCGTTGAAGAACGAAATCCGGTCCACCTTGGTGAACAACACATAGACCGGAAAGCTGATCCCCAACAACTGCGACACTTCCTGCAGTCGCACCGACAATCTTCTCGCCGCCGATACCGCGGTTTCACTCGCCCCCGACTGCAGAAAAGTTTCGCAATCGAAGCACACCACCGCCGCCCGCGGCGCTTGCGCGCGTTTTCCGATGGCCGCAGAAAATCGTCCCGGCTGCAGCAGTTTGACCAGCCGTCTCCACCGGTCCGCCTGCCCCATCATCCCGCCCGCGGGATCCACAAAAATCGCCTGTCGCGTATACCAGATATTCGCCGTCCCGGTGGGCAGCACCTCGTTGTCGCGATATACCTGCCCTGCCAGCAACTCTGGATCGAGTGCCGAATGAATCAGCACCGTGGTCTTCGTCGCACCCGCATCCCCCAGAACAAACACCAGCGGCAAACTGCCCAAATTCGTCCCGCGACCCAATGTCGAGTGCTTCAGTCGCCGCACCGCTTCCCGCACCAGCGCATCCAGGTCGTCGGTGGCGCCGGCCTGCGATTCATCTTCCCCGGCGGCCGCCAGCTTTGCCTTATTCACCTTGTACACATAAAAATACGCGACCGCCCCACCGATGATTCCCAGCAGAGCCAGCACGCCGCGCAGAATCCACACTTCCGAGCCGTGTAACGGCAGAAAATGGACGATAAGCCACACCAGCACCAGATAAACCAACAGCAATATAGTGGTGATCAGGTACAGCATCCCATCCCCCTATTTCAGTAGTCCCGCCACCAGCGCCGACAGCGACGACGCGCCCGACATCAGCATGATCTTGAAAGCCACAAACGCCACCACCGCCAGCGCCACCGTGACGATCGCAATCTTTCCCAGCCGCCGGCTCCAGCGATCCGAATTCACCACCCGCACCGCATCCGCCGGAATCGCCCCCCGCGGAGACAGCGGCCCCGCCGGCCCCCGCACCCGCCGGATCTTCTCCTGAATCGACGACATGATCCCCCGCAAGTCTCCGCCCGCCGCGTACCGCCCCTTAAAACCCAGCAGCAGGCACAGGTAATACACCTCCAGCAGATCGGCCACTTCCTGCGAGTCGTTGCGAGTTAATGCTTTCTGCAATTCCTGAAAGAAAATTTCTCCCGCCAGTTGATGACCGAACAACTCCGCCTGCAACGGCAACCGCGGCCAGTTCGCGAACACCGGATTCCCTGAACTCAACACCGATTCATCCAGAAACGCCACCACCGCAAACACTACCTGCTTCACATCCTCCGGACTGCATCCCCGGCTGCGTGCGTCCTGTTCGGCGACGCGCAGCGCCTGCCGCATTTGCGCCCGAAACGCCTCCGCGTCCTGCACTGCCTGCCGGTTATAGCGCAGCCGCACCACGGCCGTGAACACTTCCTGAAACCCCAGCGCAACGTTCCACCCGCGCCGGTCCATGGCCGGACTCGATCCTCGATAACTCCCCAGCGGTTGTATTGGTGTCGATCCCATAATCAGCTCTCGAGCAACACGATCAGTTCAACTTCCGGCGACGGCAATTCCCCCGGCACATACACGCCCACGTTCTTGGTCCGCATAATGTGCTCCCAGCACGGCCCGCTCCTCGTCACCATAAAATACTGGCTGTCCACTTTCGCGGAGATCGCGGTCGGCGGCACCTGCATATGGTTGAGTGTCAGCCCCGGCAGCGCCCGTTTCACCAACTCAGCCACAAATTGCCCGGAGCACACCTTCACCAACTGCAATGTTTTTGAAATCACGTCCGCTTCCCCTACCGGCGAGCGCAGCCCCAATATCCAGCGCGAACGTCCCAGGCACCTCTGGTCCCGGATGTCCCCTTCGTAAAAATAACGCGCCGCCATCTTGAGCGGAATCACCACCGCCTGCGACGGAACGATAATCTCGAGGTGCCGGATAATATGATCCTCAAGGAATGTGAATCCCGGCCCCGGATCGTAGTGGTTATAAGCCGGCAGCGACCGCGGACTGCTGTCCAGACTGAACGTGCACAGCGCCCCCGCCAGCCGCGACATTTCGCGAAACATTTCTTCCGGATGCCGGTGCTTCGCCAGCAGAATGTGCCGTAACGGCGTCAGGCTCGAATTGATGGCATGCAGAAACCAGAACTGCGCCACCTGCCGCGCCGACATCCCGGTCTGAAATGCCCCGCCGGTCTGCTGCCGCTCCTGCGTGACCACCGCGCTCTTCTCTTCCAGAATTTCCACCAGCCGCTGCAGCATCAACGACAGCCGTTCACTGCAACTCAGGCTCAGGCACGGCGCAACGTGCGTGGGATCGTAAACGAAGTGACCGGTCTGATCCCGCATCACTCGCGCAATCGGGATGGTCAACACATTCGGATCTTCGACGGGCAGAACCACCAGCCGGATATTTTTCCGTCCCAACTGTACCGGCTTCGCATCCAGCCCGGTGTTCTCGTCGTGCACCATTTCCACCGTGCTGGTGTAACGCGCGCTTCCCGACGGAATCGGATCCAGATCGCAGTTCTGCTGCCCCTGCACCCAGCGTGGCACCGCCAGGCCCACGGTCAGGCTGTCGGTCGCAGGCAGAAATTGTTCGACAATGTTGCGCGGGTCGGGTCGAGGATCACACTCAGGAATATCGAAAGGCAGGCCGTCCTGAAACATGCCGCGCGCGTTCAACAGGCTCACCGTCCCATTGCGCAGCGCATCCGCGTCCAGCTGGCAGGCCGCGAGTCCATACGCGTCCCTCCACAGGCTGGCCGTGGCAAAGTGGACGGCTTCCTCGAAGTAGCGGTTCTGCGCCTGAAAATGCTGTGGCGCCAGATACATGCCTTCCGCCCACACTACTCTCGACAGCAACTTCATGCCGCTTCACCTGGTCCCAGGGTGATTTGACTGCTGTGAGTTGCGCTTCACTGACCGACACAAACCTGTGCCTCGCGGCAACGTTTCACGCCTGGCCAGCGATGCTAGGCGACTCGCCCCCCATTGTCAAGGAAGCCCAGGATTTCACCCCCTGCTCAGTGGGTCGGTTTGCAAGCAGCGGTGAACGCATGAAGGCGGCATCCCGAACGCAGCCGTTTTTCAGGCGGAGTGAGGGATCTCGGATCGTCCGAAACTCGAAGCCGATACCAAAAATTCCACTCTGTTCGCTACCCCAATCACCCTATCCCTCCACCGGAGGACCCTGTAGGACGATTTTTCCGCTGGTGTGAAAATTCCATCCCCGACGGGTTTCTCGGGGTTTTGCCAGTGCCGGGCCGTAAGCGTCTGAAAAGAGTAACCTTCCTTCACCTCGCGCTGCAATGGCCACCTCCGTGCATTTTCATTCCTTGCCCGCTCGCACGCAGACATTTCGATTGAGGAGGCCTTCTTGCCTATGAAACGCTTTCTTCCGGCAATTCAATATTCGCTTGCAACCTTGGCGCTGGGTGCATTGCTTTCGGCAGCGCCTGCGTCGGCCCAGTCTCAAACCACTGCTCCGCCCGACCGGGACGCCGATCTGACGCGTCAGCAACTCGCCGCGTTCGATCAATTTCTCGACAACCATCCGGAACTCGCCGAACAGATTCGCAAGGATCCCTCTTCGGTGAACAACCGGGAGTTCGTCGAAGGTCACCCCGATCTCCAACGCTACCTGCAGGATCATCCCGAAGTGAGGGAAGATCTCGCTCAGAATCCGAACGCTGTGATGCATCAGGAACAGCGCTATGACCGGCGCGAGGATCGCGATGGTGACCGCGACCGCGATCGCCGCGATTCCGATAACGGCGTCACCCGCGGTGAGTTGACCAACATGGATCGTTTCATGGACAGTCATCCCGAGATCGCGGAACAGTTGCGCAAAGACCCGTCGCTGGTCGACAACAAGCAGTTCGTCCAGTCTCATCCTGCCTTGCAGGAATTCCTGGCTAGCCACCCCGGAGTGCGCGAAGAATACAAAGAAAATCCGAGCGGCTTCATACGGCAGGAACAACGCTACGACCGCCGGGAGGACAGGTCCGACGTCACCCGCGGTGAGTTGGCCAACATGGATCGCTTCATGGACAGTCATCCCGAGATCGCGGAACAGTTGCGCAAAAATCCCGCGCTGGTCGACGACAAGCAGTTCGTCCAGTCTCATCCTGCCTTGCAGGAATTCCTGGCCAGCCACCCCGGGGTGCGTGAAGAGTACAAAGAAAATCCGACCGCATTCATGCGGCAGGAACAACGCTACGACCGCCACGAAGACTCCGGCTGGCGCGGCGACAACGATGTGACTCGCGGCGAGCTTTCCACCTTCCATGAGTTCCTGCAGGCCCATGGCAATATCTCGGCCGAACTCTCCAAGAACCCGTCGCTCGCAAACAACGAGGAGTACCTGGAGAACCATCCCGAATTGCGCACCTATCTCCGAGCCAACCCACAGGTGCGCGACGAATTGACCGAGAACCCGCAATCGTTCCTGAAGTCGGCGCAACAATTCGACTCGACCAAGGCTGTGCCCAAACCTTTGGCCGAACCGAAAATGAAATAAAGCGGTTGCATGCCTCCGCGCGCGGAAGGGAGGAGTTGTCTACCCCTCCCCCTCGCCGCGGATATTCATTCAATCTTCGCAAGGGAGGCACTTATTATGAAGACTCCAACGCTACTGGTTACAACGTTCGCGTTAATTCTTTCCGTTCCAGCATTCGGGCGGGACAAGAAACATAGCGATCGCGTCATGATTGAGAAAATGGAAGCCGTCCCCTGTGGCGCCAAAGAGCGCGGTCTGACCGGCGTGGGCAGCATCTTCGGCTCCATCGGCGCCACTCATGTCGATTCCGACGAAAAACTCTGCCCTCAGTACCTGCTGCGCACCGACGAAATGGAATACCACATTCGACCGTTCGATCATAAGCATCCCGTGATTCTGCCGGTCGGCAAGGAAGGCGAGTTCAAAATTTCCAAGGATGTGATGTGGATGCGCATTCCCGACGGCGACCATAAAAAGCGCCGCTACCAGGTCGTCGCCATGAAACCCCTCGACCACTCGGAATCCGCAGAAACCAGTTCCAGCTATGAACCGCACAAGAACAACAAGGACTATGCCGACAAGCCTCTCAACGCCAAAAGCAGCACCCAGAAAGCCGCCGTCAGGACTCCAACCGATCCCCCGACTTCCCCGCAATAGCGCCGGGCCACTAGAAATAGAAAGGCCGCCCCAAGCGGGCGGCCTCTTTGTTTCTTTAGATTCGGATCGTGTGGGTCCGGGTCTCAGACCCGGACAGGCCGAGCGCAGCTCGCCTCCCTCACCTCATCCCCCTCAAGGAGCGACCGTAATCCTCCCGAACGTCCCCGCGAGATTATTACTAGGCCCCGCCGTAAAAAACAACTGGTTGATTCCCCCATTCTTCCCGGCCCCGTCGCCAAATCCGATAGCCCACAGCTGATCAATCACGATCGCTTTGCCGTTTACGTCCTTCACCGTGCCTACGAAATTCCCGTTTCCAATGTCGAAGGCGTTGATCGTCCCGTTGTTGGTGTTGTTCGAAACCAGCACCGTGTTGCTCAACGCTCCAAAATTCCTGGGCGCCAGCGTAACTCCCCAAGGCTGGTTCAGTGGTGCCCCGTGGATCAACGGCTTCCCCGGAGTCACCGGCGTACCGTCCTCCGTGAACTGTACGACGAAACCGCCACTGCCCCCCGTGGTGCTCGCGAACGTCACGTACACCACTCCATTGATGTCTCGGATTCCGAACGGCGTAAAGTCCGCCGGAATCGACGGATCGGTGAACGCCCCCGCCGCCAGTTTCACCGGAGTGAACGTCCCGTCGTACACATCCACTTTGCTGTTCGCCATGTCGACCGCGTACAAGCGGTTCCCCGAAGCATTGTTCGTGATCGCCAGTCCGGTGTACATCGCGGGATGCGGATTCTTATTGGCCGTAGTGTCCACCCCGATGATCGCCTGGTTGAAGTTCGCCTGCGGCGCCCAGCCGCTGATGGTTCCGTCCAGGGTTGCAAACAAAAAGAACGTGGGCCATCCCCCGAGTTGGAATTCCGACGTACCGTTCCACACAATCCCGGTAGGCGAGCCCGGGCCATTCAGCCCCTTCGGCGAGTCCGGACCGTCTCCCGCCGTCGGAATCAATACCTTCAGTCCCGGATTCAGATTTCCCTGGCTATCGTACAAGGTCGACCACCCGGACTTGTTGTCACTGACCCACCACGGCGAGCCAGGAGCATGCACCAGCCCCCAGGCATTCACCAGCAACGGATCGTCGTGATGTGCCGCCTTGACCTGATTAGATGATAGATTTGTGAGTTGATACTGCGCCAGGGCCGCGCTCGAAGCGAACATCAATGCGAATCCCATGGCAAGTGTGAGCGGAATCATGCGACGCTGCATGTGCAATCTCCTTTGTGATGCCATGTCAAAGGCAGGGGCAGTGTCGGTGCTGCTACTCCGCACGCAAATCACAGTCGCTCTGACCAGCCATCCCAATCTAGGCCGCATGCACTTTGTAGATTGTCATCCCCCTGTCACAAATTTGTAGATTCTCCCCCCATGTGGGGCGGACACTCCTGTCCGCCGCCCTTGCAGTTGTTGTTGGTGTTGTTGTTGGTGTGTTGGTGTTGTTGTTGGTGTTGGTGTTGTTGTTGGTGTTGGTGTTGTTGTTGGTGTTGGTGTTGTTGTTGGTGTTGGT
>Ga0210394_10000395_pt1 | contig 95293 bp, 80 predicted proteins | sample IncBWC12MmetaG_FD_160121 | JGI IMG/M metagenome (GOLD analysis project Ga0210394, IMG submission 160121) | Forest soil microbial communities from Barre Woods Harvard Forest LTER site, Petersham, Massachusetts, United States - Inc-BW-C-12-M | ecosystem: Environmental > Terrestrial > Soil >...
GCCATCTTCGAGGGGAAGAATCCCGGGCAAATCGCATTGACGCGAATGCCGTAGGGTCCCCACTCGCTCGCGAGCGCGCGAACCATGTGCAGCGCCGCGGCTTTCGAGGCGTAGTAGGGCACCGCTTTCATCTTCATCCCGATCCGCAGCGCCGCGACCGAGGCCACGACGATGATGTTGCCCGCGCGGTTCGGGATGAAACAACGATTCGCGGCGGCCTGACTCAGCACGAACACGCTCGTCGCATTGAGCGTCATGATCTTGTTCCAGGCCTCGAGCGGGAGCTGCTCGGCCGGCGCGCCCCAAGACGTGCCCGCGTTGTTGACCAGGATATGGATGGCGCCGAAACGCGCTAGCACCGCGTCGACGAGCGCCGGTGCCTGCGCGGCGTCGGATAGATCATTGACCACCGTAAGCACATCGATGCCGTGCTTCTCGAGACGCGATTTGGCCTCTTCGAGCTCGGCGGGGTTGCGTGCGCTGATCGCGATTTTCGCGCCCATTTCGCCGAGTCCGGTCGCGATCTGCAGGCCGAGACCGCGTGAACCGCCAGTGATCAGAGCCACTTTTCCGCCGAGTTCGAACATTTCGCGGACGCTCATTCGACGCAGCCTCTGAAGTTTTGGGGCCCAGGACCCTAGAATCGAGAGCCGAGTCTATTAGCGACGGTGGTCTCGATCAATGTAGAGTCAAGTTCGGAGGGCAGCCCCATGTCCAATACGTATCGGCGTCTCCTGCTTTCGACACGATTGCGGATGACGCCTTTTTCGACTTTCGCTATCGCTTTCCAGGGTGGCCACCGACGATTCGAGGACGAGCTAATTTGATGGCTCAATTCTCCGGATATGGCGACAACATCAGACTTCATTCAGCCGACAGACTCGTTGTGCACCAGGCTCAAGACCGTCGCGTTGTGATCCTCGAATACGAAGTACACGGCAAGATCCTCTCGACTGGCGCGCCCTACGACAACAGGCTCATTTCCGTCGTAACGATCACGAACAGAAAGATCGTCCATTGGAGGGACTACATGGCTCCTCCTTGGGAACTGTTCTGGCGAATGCCCTGTACAGTTTGCGAGCTAGCAATCCAAGTGTAACGGGTGGATGTTGCGCCTCTTGCCTATGCTGGCCGTCACCAGATTGCCGCGGCATGACCCGGTAAAGGTGACCTATGGAAGTCCTTCTGATTCATGTGGGCGCTCTCGCTATGTTCCTTGCTTACATGGCGATTGTGTATTGGCGCGGGGTATCACACCAAGCACAACGACCAGGGCGCCGGTCCATTGATGTCTCACGGGCATCCGGCGCCCCCGAATCGATGAAAAACAGGTGCTTAGGGTTTCTGCGGTTGCGCGGGATCGGCTTCCGGCGCGCCTGAAAATCCGCGTGTCGGTAGTTCGATTCTGCCCCTGGCTACCATCCGATGTCGGCGCCGCAGTCTGGATCAATTAGCGGGGCACTTTGGAGTCCACCTCCGCCGCGATCTTGGCGGGGTCGGCGCCTGCCACGGGATACGATCCCGACCAAAGGATGGAGCCGTCGGCCACCACGATCATCCTCACGGTCAGACTGTGCGCCGCCGATTGCTCATCAACAGCGCCGTAAAGAACATATTTCGCATGGTGCGCACGTCCCTGCTCCACGGCTGCCGGCGAATCAGGCGAAGACAGCGGTTCGTCCGTCAAACCCACACGTCCGTGATGGGATAGCGCGATTCTCCCGTAGACCTGCGCGAATGTGGAGTCAGCAAGTTTTTGAGCGACAGGATCGCCAGAAGGCGCGCTGAATGGTATCGCCAGTAGCAGGTGCGCCTCGCCCGGTTTGTCGCCGGCTCCATCAGTGAACTCTCGGGCAATCTGCGCGCCCAGCTTCGTGATATCGGCCTTGTTCAAGCTGCCCTGATAGTTCTCCGAGATCTCTTTGAGCTTTTTGACGTCAGCAGACGAGATGCTCTCCGAATGCTCATGCGACGGCGTACACCCTCGGGACAGCAAGGCGATGGATACCCATATGTAGACAACAATCCGTACCCACCTGGGAAATCGCTGGAAAAATCTCCAGGAAGACTGAAACCCCCAGCCGACCACCTGGACCCAGAACCGTACCTTCTGTCCGGCCTCTTCCCTCGGGAACTGCGGATATTCGCGTGCGCCTGGTTGTAGGCGGGCTGCGGCGGGCTGATCCGGGGTTTTCCTTGCAGGCTGCAGCGCGACAGGCTGGCCCGAGGCAAGTCGGCGGCAAAGGGCCTCCAATGCCGCTGTAGGGCGCCCACCGGGGACCCGCAACCATTGAACCGAGAGGAATTTCTCCGGAACTCTGGCTGCAGCCTGAGTGGTGTCATCGATGACCACGGGCAAGAGGAAGGTATGATCGTCGGCCATGTCGAGGGTTCTCTCGACGGCCAGCCGCCACTCCCTGCGGAAATAACCCTCTGGGCGCGCTGCGGTCTGGGCGGATATGAGCGGCATGAAGAAATCGCATTCGCGTATCTGTTTCCGGATCTTCTGATCCCAGGCGTCCCCTCCGTCCAGCCCGCTCTCGTCGTACCAAGCCTCAAGTCCAAACGCCGCCAGGGCGTCCCTAATGGCCTGCGCCGCTAGGCGATCTTCCGACGCGTAGCTGAGGAACACGGAGGGTGGTGCGCGCGGAGAGTCGACGGGGCCGATGGCAGACATGGTGGCGTGAACGATCCAAGCTCGGGTCCAAAGAGTCAACAGGTGGAGTCTCGCGGGGCGGCATTTGCATAGCCCGGGTCCAATCGGTTCCGGCGCTGCAACCAGGTCTTCCGAGCTCCTGGAATGGGCCCAAGCGGACAGACAGTGCGGTTCAGGCCGGGTGCGGGCTGACGTTGCGTGACCGTGGACGCAGATGCGGGAGGATTGAAAATCCGCGTGTCGGTGGTTCGATTCTGCCCTGGCCGGATTGAAACGCCCCAAGTCTGCGCGCTTGATGGCAGCGTTAGCCCGTGTTTCAAGGCTGATCGTTATCGAACCGTGCCGGCAGCTGTTGTGATGGCAGCGTCAGTCATGCTGAGACCGATGCGACCAAGAATCGGTCACACAGTAAGCCAAAATTTCAAGAGGGATCGTTCTTTAGCTCGACGGGCTTACCATGCGGCGTCCGTCGATAGGCGTCCGCCCAGGCATCTTTGCACGCCAGCAACGCAGGCTTATCGGACAAGCGCTTTGCTACCACCAGGCGCTCAAGCGCAGCGAGCCAACAGTGGTAGTAGCGCGAACCATCGTCCGGCTCACCTCGAGCCGAACTCGCATTGAGTTCCTCGGCGAGCGCCGCTGCCCACGCCTGCCGGCTGAAGTGCCCCTGCCGTGACAGGGAGACGGCAAGCGCGAACGCCGAAGCCTGCCACGGCTCGGCAAAGACCGGTCCGCCCAGATCGCGCGGCAGGCCCGGCAGCTGCCCCAGGCCCGGCTGCGCCGCCGTTATCTCAGGCGGCTTCAAGGTGGTCGTCCCACAGATCAACATAGACCGAGTCGGTGGCAGCAGCCTCCGGGCCCCACAGCTCGCGCGCCGCAAAGCGCACCGAATATAGGTGCTGCGGTTTTTCACCGAGACCCTGGACGAAGCTGTCGTTGAAGACGTACACGCCGTGGTCGCGCACGATGGTGCCCTGTTTACCGCGCGCATAGCGTGGCAGGCGCGTGTGGCCCACCGGGTTGATGTTGCACGCGTGCACGCGCTGGCCCTCGTGGAACTTCGCTGCCACCGGCACGTTGCGCGTCGAGGCGCCGCCCACGGCGATCATCGGAGCGACCTCGTCAACGCGCAGCATGTGGCGGCCCTTGGTATTGCCCCCCTGGGCGACCCCGGTTTCCAGCTCGGTGCGGGTCACCATGCCACTCTCGACCAGAAGTTCCGACAGGCTCGTCAACCAGCGTTCGTAGTAACTCATCCGCAAGTAGTCAGCTGGTGGAATGAGCTCTCGCTGGTAGCGCCCCGAGCCTCCTGGCCAATCACCATCGATCGCCAAATACATGGCCAGTACGCGCCCCTCCCACGCGGCGTGGAACACCGGCTCATTCTTTTCGGGCCGCACCGGCCCCATATCCTGCATACCCCCCATGTCGTGGACGCCGTTCATGCCTGTGCTCCTTCGTGGGGTGCCACGACTCGGGAGACACCGACCATCGCATCACGGGTCACGAGCGCCGCGAGCTCCGCTTCGCCGAGCTTCTCGGTCCCCGCCGGGCGCTCCGGAAGCACCAGGTAGCGCATTTCTGCGGTGCTGTCCCAGACGCGCACCTCGACGTCGGCGGCAAGCTCCAAGCCGAACTCGCGCAACAAGCCGCGCGGATCGATGACGGACCGCGAGCGATAAGCGGCGGACTTGTACCAGAGCGGCGGCAACCCCAGGACCGGCCAGGGATAGCAAGAGCAGAGCGTGCAGACGACGAGGTTGTGGACCTGGGCGGTGTTTTCCACGACCATCATCTGCTCGCCCTCTGCGCCGCCGTAGCCGAGCTCGGCGATGGCGGCCTTCGCGTTCTTCAGCAGGCGCTGCTTGTAGGCGCCGTCCGCCCAGGCACGCGCGATGACCCGGGCGCCGTTGCGCGGCCCGATCTGGTGTTCGTAGGTGTCGACCAGCGCATCGAGCGCTGCGCGATCGACCAGGCCCTTGGCCACGAGCACCGATTCGAGTGCCTTGGTGCGCAGTGCAGGATCGGACGGCACCGCCTGGTGCTCATGGTCGTGCTCATGATCGTGCTGTTGGGCGGCAAGCGGTGGTGTCACTGCCGTGCCCGCTGCCGTCAATGCTGTGGCTAGCAACTCGCGGCGCGTTGTTGTCATTGTTCCCCCACACTCCGCCGTCGGATGTGTCCGAGATGGGATTCAGTATAGGCCAAGGGCCGAAAGCAGGTCACCGTTTGCCTGTGCGTGCTACCCGACTGGCGAGCTGAATGCCCAGGGAGGGGCGTGACCTGGCGCGTGCGCAGAGTTCGGCGACCTGCGCCAAGGCGGCGGAGGCTGGGGCCATTAAACAGCTGGACCTGCCCGCGCTCACCGACTACTACCAGATAAAGATCGGAGTCCGTCCGGAAACGTTGGCCGCGATGTGATGAGAGTTGTGGGGTTCGGACGAAGGGTGAAGTGAGACGTTCGGACCCCTTTTCTCGCTAGTGCCGACTGTCGCGATGCAAGGCGTCTTACTTCGTGGCTCGCGGTTGTATACTCTTCACACGACCGTATGAGTGTGATTGTTACGCGGTGACGGCCGTTCCGCAGGCGGTGAGCCGAAAATTCACGCCCGAGAATGCGGATAGCCCTCTCGCCGCGCATGCATGGCTAGCGTGACGATTCCGCGAACACGAATTGGGGAGCTAAGGGATGAACGGACGTGTGGCGCTGGTCACGGGCGGCGGCCGGGGAATCGGGCGCGAGGCCGCGCTACTGCTGTCGGCAGCCGGAGCGCGCGTGATGGTCGTGTCGCGCAGCGCGACGGAACTGGCGGCCGTTGGCCTCGAATACGTCGCGGCCGACCTCGGCACCGCCGAGGGCTGCGCCCTGGCCGTTGCCGAGACCGAGCAGCGACTGGGGCCGATTGACGTGCTGGTCGTGAACCACGGCATCGGCTCGGCCCACGAGCGGCTCGTGTGGGAGCAGGATCCCGAGGTCTGGCGCGAGACGATGCGCGTCAACCTCGACGGTCCGTTCGAGCTCGCGCGACTGACGGTAGGCGGGATGTGCAAGCGCGGCTTCGGCCGGCTCGTATTTACCAGTTCGACCGCCGGCGAGAAAGCGGAACGCTCCGGCAGCGCGTACACCGCTTCCAAGCATGGGGTTATCGGGCTCGCACGCGCAGTCGCCCAGGACGCTGGGCCGTTCGGGGTCACATCCAATGCGGTGCTGCCTGGCTGGGTGCGAACGGCAATGGCCGAGCGCTCGGCGAAGACGGAGGCCGAACGGCGCAGCATCAGCGTCGAGCAGGTGTGGCGCGAGCGTGCCGCTATCTACCCGCAGAACCGGGTGCTGGAGCCGCGCGAGGTCGCGCAGGTGATCGCGTTCCTGTGCAGCGACGCTGCCGGGGGCGTGAACGGCGAGGCGATCACCGTGGCACTTGGCGGCATTTGGTAGGCGTTCGGAGCGTCTTGCATCGAGCCGACGCAGCGTTACGGACTCGCGCCGCGGATAGTTGGGATAATCCTCTTGCGAGTGCCGTTTACCATGACGGCGTTCGGCGCGCTTAGCGGTCTATCAAGCGCACTCGCCAACACCTGACGGCGGCGATTCGTCATCAATTGCGACCGGTGCCATTGGCGCATCCAAGTTCGGCCCGAACATCTGCCGGGTGGCGCGGCTGCAATCGGGCGCCTGTATCCTCCACTTCGTTGGTGGTCGATCCCGCATGCTTTCGGAAGTAACCCATGCCGCTCACGGACTGCCGGTACTTTTAGGTTAAGGTTCAGGTTCGTTCGTCAAGATTGCATAGGCGCCCTGGCGTCGCAGCGGGAAGGGCCTCGGTGACCTCCAAGCTTCAAGTTATCGGCACCCGACGGGCGAATCTGCCGTATCGATTCTGTTCCTGGCCGGGCCTTCATGCGCTGGCTCTCGTCGTGGCGTGCCAAGCTGCGAGGGCCGCAGACCCGCCGTCACCAACCTCCGCCCCTCCAGTGGAATCCATCGTCGTCACGGGCCATAAGCTTGCGGTCGAAACCCTGATCGACCGCAAGGTGTACAGCGTGACGGACGATGTGCAAGCCACCTTCGGCACCGTGAGTGACGTGCTCAGCGCGATTCCATCCGTGGATGTGGACCCGGATGGCAACGTCTCGCTACGCGGCGACAGTAACGTCTTGATCCTGATAGACGGCAAACCGTCGACCCAGTTCTCCGGCTCCGCCGCAGGTGACAACCTGCAATCCATTCCCGCAAGGGATATCGAGCGAATTGAGGTCATGACGACTCCGCCGGCCCAGTTCAAGGCCGACGGCGCCGCCGGCGTGATCAATATCATCACTCGGAAGAAGCGGCCGGACGGGCTCGCGGGCTCGTTCCAGGGCAGCCTTGGTAGCAGCGGACGATCGGTCACTGGCGCGGACTCAAGCTACAGTTCCGGGCGGCTGAACGTTTCGGCCACCGCGGGCTTCCGTCACGACATCCGCCAGCGACTGCTCGAATCAGACGTGCGTGCGCCGAACACGCCACCGGCACAGCTGCTCGACAACAATAGTTCCCTAAGCGAACGGATTCGCCGTCAGGTCCCGACGGTCGGCGTTAAGGCAGAATACGCGTTGGACGATCGGCAGTCCGTCAGCGGATCGGTTCGTTGGAACAAGCGCGGCGGGCTCCGCACGTACACGCAGCTCAATGACAGCAGCACTCCATCGGGAGTGCTCACCAGCTCGTCGCGGCGCATGAGCGCTGGACACGATCCCGAAACCGACTACGACGAGAGACTGGGTTTCTTAAGGAAGCTGGCTCGCCCCGGCGAAGAAATTGATATCTCCGTACATCGATCGACTTCGCAGCAGCGCGAACATTACGATTACACCAACGACTCGCTAATTCCGGCGGCCGCTACCTTTTACAACAACCTGAATCTCCGCGAGGACCATGGGACAACAGAGTTCGGCGTGGATTACGTGTTGCCGTTCTCGAAGGCGCGCTCCTTGAAGGTAGGCTACGCGTTCGAACAGGACGACTTCCGCTATGGCAACGAGGGCAGCAATGTCGATCCGGCGACCGGCATCCAGACCGTCGATCCTAACGTCACCAATGATTTCAAGTTCCGGCAGCAAATCAACGCCGGCTACGCGAGCTATCAGGCGACTAGCGGCATCTGGAACTGGCTCGCAGGATTGCGGGCGGAGTTGACCCGCACCGTTGCACAGCAACTGACTAACAATGTCTCGAATAGCGGACGTTACTTCAGGATCTACCCTAGCATCCACGTAGATCGCAGTGTGTCGGATGAGACGACGCTGTCGTTCGGCGCGAGCCGGCGCGTGAGCCGCCCGGACCCGAGTAATCTGGATCCGTATATCGATCATGAGTACACGCCGAACCTTCGCGCGGGCAACGCCAACCTGCAACCCCAGTACACCCAGTCGTACGAAATCGGCTACGGATTCGAGGGGAGCAGGCGCGCTTATCAGGTGACCGCGTACTACCGCCGCAACCGGGACAGCGTGACTGACGTGACCCAGTACCTCGGCAACGGCTTGTCGCTAACGACTAAGGCGAATTTGCCGAAGAACGACTCGGCTGGACTCGAGTTCACTTCGGACGGTCATATCGTGCCGAAGCTCGCCTACAGCCTGAGCGGCAATCTGTTCTACAGCCAGATCGATGCGACTGCCTTCGGCGTACCGGGATTGAAATCCACCACCGGAGTCAACGCAAAGTTGAAGCTCGATTACCGCCCCACGTCCGCAGATTCAGTACAGCTGATCGTGACCCGGACAGACAAACGCCTGACGCCACAGGGCTACGTAAGTGCCATCAACATCGTGAATGTTGGGTACAAACGTCAGATGAAGCCAGACCTGACAGGGATTGTCACGGTATCGGACGTCTTCAATGGCCAACGCTTTGACCGATTCGAGAGCACGCCGACATTCACGGGCGACTACCGGCGTACCGTTCGCGGCCGAGTTCTTTACGTCGGCCTAATCTATTCATTTGGCTCTACGAAGAAGGACAAGCAACCGAACTTCGAATACGACCAAGGCGGCTGAACGAGCGTTGCCTGCATCTCCCGAAAGTCTGCTGGCGGAGCGCCTACGACGACGTAACCCGTGGGATTGCGTGGCGGGTGCCCGTTTGGTGCCCTGGCGAGCGCTGCAGGACTTCAAAGCCCTTCAAGACGTCTCATCCGATGCGCCGTGGCCGGTGCGATCGCCAGCGGTATGCGGTTGTGCGCAGCGTAGGCCGCGAAAAACGCTGGTCTGTTAACTGTAGTCACGGCATCCGCGACCGCCCTGTGCACGCAGGCTTCCATGCGGATTTTAGACGCGACATCTCGTCCGTCGAATGGCGAACAGACCTGCTCGGCCGCCAAGCGGATCCGGCGGTCGAGCGCAGTCGCGCCTTGTAGATTCGATAAGTCCAGATCGCCGAATCTCACGGTTACCTCACGTGCGTCGGCATAGGCGCCGGACGCGGGCGGAGCGGTGCAGCCCGAACCAAGAGCGACCCAGATCACTGCAGCGAGAAAGAATCGCGAGCTATTGGCGTTGATCACAGTCCTCACGATCATCTCCTTCATCGTTGAGCACACTGCATCGGGGTCTCAAACTGAGAATTCGCCGATGACTCGACGGATTCCATAGCTCCAGCGAGTGCTCCCGCCGTTCCTGGGTTCGGCAATCCGAGACCAGCGGACACAACGTGAACATTACGGGCGCCGTGAGCAAACCGCGTTCCGATTCTTGCTCACAGTACCTTTCCTTCAGGGAAGGCAGCGCACTGTCCCAATGGTTGGTCCAACCTGTCGTTAGTCTTGCTGGAGGGTTGGCTGATCTCCAGCGTCAGCTTTGTCCTATTCTCGCCAAACTGTATGGCGGTGGCACCAGTACAGGCTCACCAGCGGGAACGCTGAATGCAAGTGCCGGCAGGGGCGCATCCTTGCACGCATACATGTACTGCATGCGCAAGATATTCGAGCCGCGCGGGTCGCTCTGCTCAAAGCCGTGCGCCAGAGCCTGAGTGGCTCGGCTCTAGCCGGTAAGCTCGGCCGCCGCCCGGTGCGCAGAATCGATAGCCTTGTGCGCATAGGCCATCCACGCGGCGTCGGTGCCGGCGAAATGAATCCGTCCCAACGGTGCAGCGCTCACCTTCGTCTCGCGCTCGGCCGAAGACGCGTCATCGTAGAGCGAGTTCGCGTCATAGGCGTAGCCATGCCCCCAGCGGTTGACGGTGATCGCGGCGATATCCTGATCTGCCTCGAAGCCGCCCGGACCGAGGATCCGCGTGAGCTCGTCGCGCGCGTGCGACTCGAATTCCTCGAAACGGAGCGCATAGGCAAGGGCGCGACCGGCGCGCCAGGCGCTGCGCAGGTCCTTGACCGGGCCAGCGGGCCACGGTACGTGGATCAAGTGGAGGATCATCGGCTCCTCGGGGCGCATCGGGCAGCGGTAATCGCCGACGCTTACCGGGTAGTCAAGTTTCAGGTGGCTGTAAAACCCGGCCGGGTTATTCACGTAATGAATTCCGCGATTGACCCACGCATGCCAGTTGCGGATGGCGACGTTGACGTAGACGAGCGGCGCCTTGACTTGGTCCGACACCGCCTTGCGCTGCGCGGCGCCCAGGTCGGGGCAGATGTAGGGAAGCATCGCCGAGTAGCCCGCATAGACCGCGCGGTCGGCGGAAACGCGCGTGAGCATCTTCCCCTGCGCGTACAGCACGTCGACACCAACCTGGTTGTTCGCGAGCGCGACCACCGTCGACGAGAGCCTCAGACGCACAGCGTGCTCGGGCAGGTCGAGCCGGCTGTAGTCGAAGCGCGCGCTGACGATGTCATCCATGCTGCGGCCCGCCGCTACGCCGGGAATCATCTCGCGCACGAAGAGCCGCGCAAGCGAGGCGTTGCCATCGGGGAAGTGGTAGATGTAGGGATCGCCTTCAAGAATCCCGGCCTTTGGCATCTGCAACCCCAGCCCCTGGAATCCCGGGTATTCGCAACCCCATGCGAGCAGCGCCGATACCGCCTCGCTCTTGCTCGCGAACAGGTCAAGCGTGCGTCCGTCGAACATCGCGAGCGAACGCTCGTCGAGACCGTAGTAACGCTGCAGGTAGTCGCGGTAGGAGGTGGTAGACAGCAGGCGCTCTTTTTCGGCGCGACTCTTCCCGGCGAGCACGTCGAGCGTATCCGTGTATAGCGTGAGCAGGCGCGCTTTCTGCGCCGCGTCGATCGGACAGTCGGCGATGAAGGCCGCGGCTGGCCGACCATTATGCAGGTGCGCTGGCACGTCGCTCGGCAGTGAGCGCACCGGATCGCCGGTCACGAGCCGGTCGACGCCATACACCTCGCGCGGAAAGAACAGACCCGATGAGAGACCAAGGCCCGGGTAGAGGTGGAGGTGGAAGGCGCTTTCTAATCGGTCGAGGTCAACGCCGAGGCTGGCGACGCATGCTCGTGCAACGCTCGTCCAGCGGGTCTTGGGCCCTTCCAGCGACTCGCTCCCGCCATAGCCCAACAGGAAGCGGCCATCGACGTTGAACTCGTTGCGGCGCGCGTGGCCACCAAAATCATCGTGGTTGTCGAGGATGAGGATGCGGGTCTTCGGCCGCGCCTTGCGGAGATAGTGCGCAGTCGCGAGACCGCCGATGCCGCCGCCGATCACAACCACGTCGTAGCGCTCGGAGACTGGCTGGCCGCGGAGTTCATAGTGGAGACCATCGCGTACGCCGTGCGCGATCGAGAAATCCTCGGGCCGGCTGCCGCCGTAGCCGGTGCGCGCCGGCGGATAGGGCGCGCTGGCTGCCTGCACGCCACTCAGGCCTGGCGCGGCGCTGCTGGCGACGATGGCGCAAGCGACGCCATCGAGAAAGTCCCGCCGCGTGATTCCGTCGCCCATAGCGCTCCCGGCTTTGTCCGGCATCCGTCCAGTGCGAAAGACCTGGCCGTCTGCGCATGCCGCGTCATGGCGCGGACGGTTGAGCTAAGACTACACACGTGACGCGCGTCCTGGAAGGCGCCGTGCGCGCTCGCCCTGCCGGCAAGGCCAGGCGTCTATTTCGGTAGCGCCGCTTTCCAGGGCCCCACCATCGACCTCGACGGCGAGTAGCATAAGAGCTGGGAAAGTGTTGAAGGTCTGACAGGCAGCCGATGACGAGGCGCGTCACACGTCGCGATCATGGCCGAGCACATCGCCCATCAGGCGCAGAACGAGGCAGGATTTCGCGTGACGAAGCGAATTAGATCGCGACGGGCCTGCGCAGCATGAGGTATCAGGGCATTGCCTTTGACTTCAACGGCGTGTTGTTCTGGGACGCCGATTTCCAGGTCAAATCGTGGCAGGGTCTCGCGAAGAACCTGCGAGGACACGAGATGACGGACGATGAGCTCGCCACTCATATGCACGGTCGTCCGAACTCCTATGTGTTGAGCTACTTGGCCGGCCGCACGATTGTGGGGCAAGAACTTCTCAATCTGATTCAAGTCAAGGAGTCGTTCTATCGCGAATTGTGCCTATTGAACCCACGCCGCCTGGTGCTGTCTCCCGGCGCGCAAGGTCTTCTTGAGACGCTCTCACGCCGCAACATCCCGCGAACCATTGCGACGTCCTCAGAGATCACGAATCTGAATTTCTTCATAGAACACCTACGCTTGGACCGATGGTTCGACGTGGCGAAGATTGTCTACGACGATGGCATTCGCCCCGGAAAGCCGGCACCGGATACTTACTTGGCGGCCGCACGCAATATTGGGATCGCCCCGAGTGAGTGTGTAGTGGTTGAAGATGCGGTCTCTGGACTCGCTGCAGCCTACGCCGCCGGTATCGGCTATATCGTTGCGATCGGTGCGCCGGCAGCATTCCAGACATTGCTGGCCTGCAAAGGTGTGGCCGTCGCGATCAAGAGCCTGAGAGATTTTCCACGCGAGCAGCTGCTGGATCAGACGTAGGGGAATCTGCGGCCTGGCGCGAGAGGCGGCAACGAGCAAAAACCGTCGCCTCCGGCAGGTGAGGTCGTGCTCACCCGCCGGGCATCGCGAACGAATGACTAGAGCGACTCGAGAAAGCTGATGATTTGCTGTTGGTCCGCGTGCGGCAGTTCCCGGAACTGTCTGCTCACGTGCTCGGCCTCGCCTTCGTGCCGCTCGATGGCATCTTGCAACGTCAGTGACTTGAGGTCGTGCATGAACCGGGGGCGCATGCGCAGGCCCCAAAGAGGCGCCGTGCGCAGCTTGTTCGCTGTATCCTGCGGCCCCGCCTGTACGATTCCATCACCTGTTTCGATGTCATGCAGCAGGAAGTCGCTGTATGGATGAATGATCTTATTGCCCAACCCCTCGGGTACGACGAACGTTCCGCCATCAATGACCGTTCCGGGACGGGCCGTGGTGATCGAGGGAACATGGCACGTGCTGCAGCCGGTACTGGCGAACAAGCGTTCGCCAGCGAGAACCGAGGCCGTTTTCGCGAGGACTGTATCGCGGGGGGGCACCTTGGTGCCCCGGATGAATTGCGCAAAATGATCGATATCGGCGAGGCCGAGATTGTCAGGAACGTCCTCAGGGTCTGCCGTCACCTTGCCAACGGTCGTGATGTCCTTCGGGCGCAGTCGGTTGGTCACGCCCATTTCGTTCAAGTAGGCGTCGCCGATGAACGAGAGCAGACTGCTGTGCTGGTCTTTCCAGCCGAAACGCCCGATACGGGACTCGCCTGGTGCCTCCAAAACCGGCACCTCGATGGCTTCGCCGTGGATCCTGCCCGCGCTGATTTCTGGCTGGCGTGCGGCGATTGCCAGCAGCGTGCTGTCGTCGATCGCTTCGACGAATCCATCTCCCAGAGTGTTGAGCGCTGCGCGCAGTGCCCGAATATTCTCGGTGACCGGAATGTGTTCCTGGGCCTCCGGGATGACGGCGCGATCATTCACTATGGAACGGCCGCCAATGTGGTCAGCGCCACCGTTGATTGGCACCGTTGGATTCACGAAGTTGCCGTTTGCGTCGCGATGGCCGACCCGCAGCTCGGTGAATTGACTCGCTCCGCCGCTTACCGGGTTTTGATGGCACTCGACGCATGCTCGGGCGTTGAACACCGGACCGAGTCCGCTGTTCACATCGTGCGCGGTCTCATATATCTGCTGATCGAGCCCAAAAGTGTCGCCAGGCGGCTCGGCAATTCCGTTGCTCGAGCTCTTTGAGCCTGGACTCTGGACGAGGGTCGGCGTGTCAAAGCCAGCAGGCGCCTCCGTCGGCAACTGTGGCGCATTTTGCGCCAATAGGGGTGCCTGCACTGCGAACAAAGAAATAAAGACAACGGTGGATCTACGCATCATGAGTTTTTCCTCCATTGCAATTACGTGACAGCCGGTCGAGCGTGATGAACGCCGGAGTCTTCGCGTATGCATGAGGACTTCGACACTGAAGGATCTATTCCCTCCAGCGTCGCAGCGGGTGTTCCCGACATTCCTTGGGCGGTTATCCCCGCGGAGCGCGGAAAGGCCGGACTACTTCAGAACGGCGTTCGCGGTGTGCCGTGATTTGATCTTGGAATCCACTGCGACATTGCGGCCAACCTTGCAGTTAAGCGAAGGCTCAGACTGGCTGCAGATCGCCGCAACCGTACTCAATGCGTACGCTCAATCAGTGCCAGATCCGAGGTCATTTGTATGCGATCGAACACAATTTCCGAACCGGCGGCTGAGATGTCGAAGTCGCGAATGACAAAATCCGCCGGAAGCTCGGCGAGTATGCGCCGGGCACCCGTTCGAAGATCGAGGAGCCAAAGGTTCTTATGGCCGATTTCACCACCAAGAATCACAAGCGCCTGCGGGTCACGGAAAAAAGCAACTCGTCGCGCGCCGCGCGTCAGCAACACGCTCGGCAGCGGATACGGCCGGCCATCTGCGGCGGCGGCTCGCAAAGGAAAGGTCGTCCCCACGTCTGCGCCGGAATAGACCAGGAATCGACCATCCGGCGACCAGACCGGATCAATGGAATACTCCGACACCAGAGGAAGCGGCGACTCGCCATTCAGGAAGATGCGCGTCAGACGCGGCTCGCCGTCGCGGACAGCTGCAGACACGACCGATTGCCCATCTGGTGCCCAGGCCGGATTGCCGCGCAATGCGAGCGAATCGGCCAGGACTCTGACATGCGAGCCATCACTGTCCATCATATGCAACAGCGTTCTGCCGCTGTACTCAACCGAGAAGGCGATGCGTCGCCCATCGGGTGCAATGGCCGGCCCCCCAACAATACGCGAGTGTGCGCTGCTCCAGATCTCACGGGTGGTTCCGTGCGTCAGCGCCCAAATGCCTTGTCTTTCGCCACGCCACGAAACATACAAAAGAAAGTCCGAACCCAGCCGCGGTGTGACTCCATTCGCTGCAACGGGTGACGGGGCACCTGCAGCAGTCGCAGCGGTGCTATCCTCGGTGAGCGCCATTTGCCAGACACTTGTACGGGCGTTGGCGATGGTCGCGACAAGACGAGCGCCGTCAGCGCTCGCGGCAAGTGATGTATAGCTTTCGAGGCCGGAGCTGATGCGATGTGGAAGGCGCCGCTCGACGTCCACGGCATACATCCACGGCCCAGACCCGTCCGTATCGGTGGCAAGGTAGATCAGTGTGCGCCGATCGAGCATCACTGGATAGGTTATGCGCGCGTTGTGGTTTGTTATCCGTTCGAGTCGCGCGCCGGACGGTTGAATTCGCCAGATGTCCCAGTCATCGGGCGGTACACCGCGAGTGAAATAGATGAACGCATCGTCGGGAGACCACACCGGAAAGTGGCAGTGCACCCCGGCCGGTGCCACGTAGATCCTGCGGTCCCCCGGCTTTCCTGACTCCCTCACGAACAACGGATCGCCTGGTGCGGTCGTGTGGTATACGAGCCGCTTGCCATCGCGGGACCAATCGAACTCCCCGGCCTCCGGCAGATAGGGCCGCAGTGGACCGCCGGCGGTCGGCGCGGCCAAAATATTCACGTCGCCGGGCTGCGAGCCATCCGGTCGCCTTGTCCAGATCGAAACGAGCGACGAGTCCGCAGAGAACCCGAGCGAACGGATCCACGGATTGGCCATGTCGCGTACGTCGCCATGCGTCAAATTGCGATAGGTGCCGCTGCCTAGCTCGCTTACCCAGGCATCGATTTGCCCGTCCCGGTCCGCAAGAAATGCCACGAATTTCCCGTCGCGAGAGATTGCTGCCGCCTGCGCAGTCCCGGCGAAATCCACCAGGCGAGTGAATTTGGCATTGGCAAGGGGACTTCGCCAGAAGTAATCCCTGTCGGCCGCGAACCAGGCCAGCGCCCCCCCGATCAGCACGACTCCGGCTGCAACAAGGGCCAACGGCACGAGTCTGGTTGGATGGACGCGCGCTACAGTCGTGCAAGAGGCGTCCTCGGCAGTCTGCAGGATTTGTACGGGTCGCTCGCTCTCACCTGCACCCTCCTGTGTGAGTCGCGTGCGCCGACTCTCCCACCAGGCGTCGAGCTCCGAGCGAAATGCAAAAACCGACCCCTGCTTATCGTGCAGATGACGGTGAACCGGCATCGATTCACGCCGCTCCCACCGCTGCACGGTGCTGACGTCGCGCTTCAGATACGACGCGATTTTCTTCCACGAGTCGAGCCGGTCCTCCTGCTGGCCGCTGGTCCGAGGATCGTCCAAAGCGCGCTCCAGCTCATTGCCAAGTGAGCGTCTGCGATTCTTGCACGCAATCCGCGGAGCGGCAATTCACGGCATTGCACGGCGTACCGTCTGATTCAGCGGCTTGCCGTGCTTTGCAGCTTGCCGGAGCGCTGATCTGGTCCGACCGTGCGTTTGTCGGTGCGCTTGTCGCACCGGTAACTATCCCTGGGAGAATCTCCATGAACGTCAAAAAGGTACTCACCGCTCTAACAGCGGGAGCCACGTTTGCTGTGGCGGTTGTCATTGGATCCTTGTGTGGAACTGCGCTTGCGCTAGCCGATGACGACGGTGAGCAATCCAAAGTTCGCATCGGCTTCGAGATTGCACCGGTTCCGCTGAACCTGGCGGGCAAGAATCGGGCGCTGGTAGGACTTGGCAGCTACCTGGTGAATGTGCTTGACCATTGCAATACCTGCCATTCTGCCGGTCCCGCTACTGAATTCGCCAAGGGCGGGAACCCCTACTTCAAGGGTAACCAGCCAACGGTCGTCAATCAGGCCACTTACCTGGGGGGCGGCAGAGTCTTCCCACAGCAGGCGCCAGGAGCTCCGCTGATTGTTTCCCGGAATCTGACGCCCGACAAAACCGGGCTGCCCGAGGGAGGCCGCACGTTCGAGGAGTTTCGTTTCATCATCCAGACTGGCACCGATCTGGATTACCTGCATCCGAACTGTTCAGACCCGTCGATTACGGCGAGCACGACCTGCTACCCGGCCAACCTCCCTTTCAACGGGGATTTGTTGCAAATCATGCCCTGGCCCGGGTTGCGGCACATGACGGAGCACGAGTTGCGGGCCATCTACGAGTATCTCAGCGCCGTTCCCTGCATTTCGGGGCCGCCGACGGGCGTGCTGCACAACGATTGCACTTGAAGGCGTAGCTACAGTAAGAACAGCCCGGGCCACGGCGGGCTCCCCAGTGACGACAGACCGGAGGAGACCCAGATGAGCGCCAAAGCACGAAGCTGGTCGTTTGCGGCGACCGGAGCGATCCTGGTTTGCGGGGTAACGGCCATGCTGAATTGGCCTGGCACCGCGTCGGCAACGACGTGCAAGGATTTCGTGAGTGATGTTGCGCGATCGTTCTTCGAGAACATCCGGGTTCTCGGCGGGACCGACCCGGAAGGTGAGGACGCGAAGGTAAAGATCATCGCGAAAGAGCCTTCGGATGTCTATGTCGTAAACAACACAGTCGCGCCGGGCGGCTACAGCGGCTGGCATACGCACCCGGGTCCAAGTGTGGTGCTCGTTAAGTCGGGAACGGCAACGGTCTATGACGGTGACGACCCAAACTGCACGCCTGTCAGGTACGCGGCAGGAACCGGCTTCATCGACGCGGGCGACGGGCACGTGCACATGGTGCGCAATGAAGGGACCGAACCGCTGCTGACTGTAGCGTTCCAGATCATCCCCATGGGCGCTCTCCGGCGCATCGATGCCGCGAGTCCCGGTTACTGCGCGTTCTAGTCCGATCCCGTTCCCGATCAGCGCGCTTTGCGTCGAGGTTGTGCGCAGCAGAGGAGGATCGCCGAGCGGCGGGGGCGCCAACGGTCCCGCCGCTCGGCACTCAGGTATCATCTGTCGGAGCCATCGCATCGGCGTCCAATATCGGGCTTTCGAATCAGCCAACTTGGCAAGCTTTGGATGGCTGACTGAAAATACGCGTGGCGGTGGTCAGATTCCGCATCTGGCCACACCATCTTCACCTTGGACTTGACCAGGCAACGATCCGGGACACTGTTTGAAAGCCCCCAATCAGCTGTCTAAAGGGGATGGAGGACGACCGATGCCCTGCGTGGGAAGATATTGCGTGGACCCTGCCATGAACCGTGAACAACCCCCGAATTTGCTGAGGTTGGACCGGCTGGCTGTCGCCAGCGAGCCGTCTCTCTCAGCTGACGCTGTCCTAACGCCGTCGGCGCCCCACAACCCAGTCGCGAGGTGCTTATGAATATCCATCTGACGCTCGGACCGATCGTGTCATTGATCGCTGGCATTTTGATCCTTGTGATGCCGCGACTCCTGAACTATATCGTCGCGATCTATCTGATCGTTATCGGTCTCTTGGGACTGTTCGGCGGCGGCGGCTTTCATCTGCAATAGCCCGGGCCCGGTACAGCTGTCTCTCCGCGCAGGGCCCTGCGCGCGACATTGTTTATCGCACGCGGAGCGTGCGCGAGCCTTGTTGCGATCAGTAGTCGTCTCCGTCTCCAACCAGGGTCAGAAAGTTGTCGACCACAAAGTCGGCCACTGCGCTGCCGAGCCTTTCGCCGGCATTCTCATCTGAGCGGAAATGCTGGCCTGCGTAGACCCGGCTGAGGCTCGCCTCCTTCTCAACGGCCGCGAAGCTGTCAAAGGAGCGGACCACCCCGGGAAGCACTTCAGAGGTAACGTTCAACTGCAATGGCTTGGCGCCGAACAAGGCGCTCAGCACGAACGCGCCGCCAGCGCTGATCGTGGCGTGTGCTCCGGGGTAAGACGGATCGGCGGCGGTTTTACCTGCCTGCGGAAGCCAATTTGGATCCGCCGCCGTGTCGGGGTTGCCGTCTGTGGCGGCGGCTCGAATCGCAGTGACCGGCCGCCAGAAGTTATACGTGTACTTGGTGTCGTAAAATGCGATCACTTCATCTGCAAGGGTGAGATTGAGTAACGCGAACACACGGGCGCTCTGCGCGGTCGTCAGGTGATGCGCAGCAACCGCCGTCTGAGTGATCTCGTTCCAGTAGTTCTGAATCGCTCCGTTCCAGAACCGGCCAATGAGCGCCTGGTCTGCCGTAGCGGCGGTACTGTTGGCGATGCCCAGCGACTTCACTTCGTTGAAGACGGCGGTGTACTCGGCGCTGGTCAGTGCCGGAGGCGGCCCAAGGCGGAATTGCTTGGCGCGCTCGAGGGCGAAAGGAGTGACTCGAGACCAATGCGTGAATTGAGGTTGCGCCGGGAAATTGGGCGGTGTGGACTGGTAGGCTCCGGGGGCGTTACCAAAGACAAAAGGGATCGGTGTTGCGGCTGAGCCATCGTCGCTGCGCAGAGTCAGGGTGGCCAGCGCCACCGCTCTTCCGATGTCGATTCCGGTGGTTTTGTCCGCACCGTCCGGGATTTGTGCCAACGACTGGTCATATTGCTGATCAAGCGTGGTTTGAAACGCGGGATACAGCGTGATGAGTGTCTCGTGGGCTGCGGCCGCGACCGCCGCCTCTTGCGACGCGCGCGGCGATACATGTCCGATGCGCACGAGGTAAGGCTTGTGGGTCGCGTCGATCGCGTTCACCGCGTCATAGATCGCCGCGTGCATGATCGCGAAGCTGCGTGTCGGGTGTACGGTTGCGGGTTGCGCTCCCGGCGTGCGGACGATCGTCAGAAGCGTCTTGTTCCACTGTATTATCTCATCAACCGATCCCGCAGAGTCTGCGCCCGAAGAAGCGCTGCCGTACGCGAACGGGGTGGCACACAAGAGTGCGAGCGAGATCCAGAATCGCAGCATGAGTTATCCCTCCATTGCAATTGCGTGACAGCCGGTCGAGCGTGATGAACGCCGGAGTCTTCGCGTATGCATGAGGACTTCGACACTGAAGGATCTATTCCCTCGAGCGTCGCAGCGGGTGTTCCCGACATTCCTTGGGCGGTTATCCCCGCGGAGCGCGGAAGGGCCGGACTGCTTCAGAACGGCATTCGCGGTAAATCGTCACCGGGCATGGAATTCTGCCGAGAACAATCGGGCAGAATCAGGGACTTATCGGCTGACTGCGCTGGCCGCCAACGCGCTTGGGCGGTCCCGCTCTGACTTACCGTCCCGGTCTGCTGACCTGTCTCCCGGCCATTCGAACGAGATCATTTCAGCTTTTTAGACAAATCGTGGCAGCTGAAACTCAGCTGCGCGCCTCTTAGGAGGATCGTGACCGCGCGTACACGAGCACATTCTGTCCAGTGTCTACGTCATGCTGTACTGCGCTCGTGCCACGGCAGACGGGGATTGCAGGTCAATCATGCAAATGCTCGATTTCGCGCGACGGCGGTTTCTGCTCGCAGTATTTGTCGTATCCGGGTTCACCGGACTGATTTACGAGTCTATCTGGTCGCACTACCTCAAACTCTTTCTCGGCCATGCCGCCTACGCGCAAACTCTCGTGCTCGCCATCTTCATGGGAGGAATGGCGCTGGGATCCTGGACGGTTGCGCATTACTCCTCCCGCATCAGACAGCTCCTTTGGGGATACGTACTGGTCGAGGGGCTGATCGGCATACTTGGCATCTTTTTTCATCAAACATTCGTTGCCGCCACCAATTTCTCGTTTGCCTCGGTAATACCTGCGCTTCCCGCCGGGTTGCTGATTCATGCCTACAAATGGTCACTGGCTGCTCTTCTCATCCTTCCACAGTCCGTGCTTCTGGGTATGACGTTTCCGCTGATCAGCGGCGGCCTGATCCGCCGCTGGCCGGCTCGACCGGGCGAGACGCTGGCTACCCTGTATTTCACCAACAGCCTGGGCGCGGCGATCGGGGTTCTCGTCAGCGGTTTTGCACTGATTAATGCGGTCGGCCTGCCCGGCACCATCCTGACCGCCGGACTCCTCAACATCTCACTGGCTTTGGTGATCTGGGCGATTGTTCGCGGGCAGAGGGAGCCGGCCTCTGCGCCGCAAGCTGGGTCCGGACCGTTCCCGGGCACAGACAAGTTGACCCGATGGTTCACGGTCGCGGCATTCCTGAGTGGTGCGGCGTCGTTCATGTATGAGCTCGGCTGGATTCGGATGCTCAGCCTGGTACTCGGGAGCTCGACACATTCGTTCGAGCTCATGCTTAGCGCGTTTATCTTCGGTCTGGCATTCGGCGGACTGTATGTGCGCCGGCGCATCGAGCGAATCCGCGATCCGGTGGCATACGTAGCCTGCGTCATGGTCGCCATGGGAGCCTTGGCCGCGCTGACCTTGCTGGCTTACAACCTGACGTTTGATTTCATGGCGTGGTTTTTGAGGACCTTTGCACGCACCGCGAGTGGCTATGTGGCGTTCAACGTGATAAGCCAACTGATCGCCGCGCTGATCATGATTCCGGCGACCTTTTGCGCGGGCATGACCCTGCCGCTGCTAACGCACGAACTCATGCGTCGCGGCACCGGTGAACGAGCCATAGGCACGATCTATTCGGCAAACACTCTCGGCGCAATCGTTGGCGTACTGCTGACGATCCACTTGCTCATGCCACTCATTGGGGTCAAGGGCGTCATTCTCGGAGGTGCTGGTATTCACATGGCTTTAGGCCTGTCGCGCCTCCTTGCCAGCCGTCGTTACCCGTCGCGAACCTCAGCCATAGCGATGGCGGCGTGTATTGGGGTGTTCGGCTTTGCCGTAGTCGTCGTGAATTTGGATCCTTTGCGGATGACGTCCGGTGTGTACCGCACCGGGTCTGCAACGCTGCCAGAAGGCGCGACCGTCACTTACCTTCGAGACGGAAAGACTGCCACGATCAGTCTGGTTGAGCAGGCCGGGACCGTGACGATTGCCACCAACGGCAAGCCGGACGCGGGCATACAAATGGGGCCGGGGCAAGCAACGGTCGACGAAAGCACCATGGTGCTGGCCGCAGCAATACCGCTCAGCATGCACCCGCACCCGGCGCGCGCCGCAAACATCGGGTTCGGATCGGGGCTTACGACCCATACGCTCCTCACGACCGGGCGGGTCAAACGGCTTGACTCGATCGAGATCGAGCCGCTCATCGTGGAAGCTGCGCACAAGGGCTTTGGTCCTCGTATCAGCAACGTCTTCGAGGATCCGCGCAGCCACATTGTTTACGAGGATGCAAAGACCTTCTTTGCAAGCGCACGTGAGCCGTACGATCTGATCGTTTCTGAACCATCCAATCCGTGGGTGAGCGGAGTCGCCACTCTATTTTCGGACGAGTTTTACGCTCGTATCGCGCAGTACCTTGCTACCGATGGGTACTTCGTGCAGTGGATGCAGGTCTATGAAACGAACATAGGAGTCGTAGCGTCGGTCATCAAGGCGCTGGCTCCGTACTTCGGCGCGTACGCGCTCTACAATACCGACGATTTAGATATTCTGATCATTGCGACTCGCGGCGCAGCGCTGCGGACTCCGGACGATCGGCTACTCCAGTCGCCGCAGCTGCGCGCAGAGCTAAACCGGGTCGGCATACAATCGGTTGGCGACTTTAACTCGCGAAAAATCGGCGATAATCTGACGATTGGCCCGTTGCTGCAGACCATACCGGTTCCGCCGAATTCAGACTTCTTCCCATTCGTGGATCTGATTGCACCACGCTTGCGCTACATGCGGGAGAACGCGATTGAACTCCCGGCACTCACCGTCATGCCTATTCCGTTCCTGGAATTACTCGACGGCGCTGCGCCGCGGGGTCCAACAGTCGAGCCTGCCGCGAACAGCGCGCTGTTTCGGGATCGCCTGGTGCGAAGGGCTCTCGAAATTCGCCGCGCCGTATCCAGTGGCAGCCTCGACAACCTGGATCCGCTCAGCGCGAGATACCTGTGGCTCATTGACACGAGTCGGGAGCGCTGTGCTGCGAAGATAGCGCAGAATGCCTGGAAAGGTGCGGTACGGAATATCAACGACGGCACGGCGGCGTATCTGAATCCGGCCGAGCTTGAGGAAATCTCGAATAAGATTATAGCCAGCCCCTGTTATCGCTATGTGACGGGTGAACACAAAGCGTGGGCGGATTTGCTTGCGGCGATCGCGCATCGGAACGCGCCGGAGATCGTCAAGCTCGGTACAGAGCTGCTCGAACCACGCACGTCCAATTCGGAAGACGACCTCGCATATCTCACGACCGTAACCGCTGCCGCGCATGTCCGGATGGGCGAGATTGCGCAAGCACGCAGTCTGCTGCAAGCGCAGTGGCGTCGGTTCAATCACGCCGGGCAGTTCGATCTCGCGCTTCGTGACCTGCTGGCGCTGACGCGATCGGCCGGCACCGAAACGATTGCACAGGCGGCTCCATAACGGACGCAACTCAAGTCAGGCAATCCTGGACGATCTGTACGTCCGGTCCCGCGCGTTGACGATTGACCCGGTCACGCGCTGACGCTCGACGGTTCCGTGGTCTGACGCCTGCCGCTCTCAGCAGGGAGTGGCTAAATTGCGATCTCCCGGCCCAGTTCTACCACAGAGTCCGCCGGCAATCGGAAGTAGTCACTCACGTGCATGGAATTGCGCTGCAAAAAGGCGAACATGCTTTCCACGACGCGCGGCAAGCCCTTCCCGTCGGCGCGGCGGATCACGGTCTCATGGCCCACATAGTAGGTGACATCGTCCAGCTTCAGTTTGCAACCCAGTGTATTGGCCTGCCGCAGCAAAGCCGGGACGTCGGGCCGCTCCATGAAGCCGAACCGGGCCATGGCGCGCCACATTCCCGGCGCGACTTCCTCCACCTTCAGCCTGCCGCCGCGGCGTATCCGCGGGACCGATTCGGTGATGGCGGTGAGGATGAGCACGCGCTCGTGCAGGGCGCGATTGTGCTTGATGTGCCAAACGAGCACCGGTGGGGCGTCCTTGTGCGCGCGCGTGATGAAGACCGCCGTACCCGGCACACGCGGGATGCGCCGCTCGGCGAGTTGCCTCAACAGTTCACCGATAGGCATCGCGCGCTCCTGGATGCGCGCCGACATGGACTGCGCGCCGGAATGCCAGACCCACATCACGCCGTACACCAGCGATGCCAGCACCAGCGGCACATATCCTCCGTCAGTGATTTTCATGAAATTCGCCGCTACGAAGCCCGCATCCACCACCAGAAACGCGCCGGCCACCGCACCGGCCGCCAGAAGACCCCAGTGCCAGATTTCGCGCATGGCAATGAACAGTAACGCCGAGGTCATCAACATCGTGGCGGAAACAGCGATACCGTACGCGGCGGCGAGATTGTCCGATTTGCCGAAGCCCAGCGTCAGACCGAGCGTAATGAGCATCAAGAGCCAGTTCACCGGACCCACGTAGATCTGGCCGTAACCCGCTTGGGAAGTCTGCTTGATCGGAAGGCGCGGCATCCAGCCAAGCTGGATGGCCTGGCGCGTCATCGAGAATGCGCCGGTGATGATGGACTGGCTGGCGATAATGGTGGCGACGGTGGCCAGAACCACCATCGGCAGCAACATGGTGGGCGGGCACAGGCGGAAGAAGATATTGTCAGCCGTAGGCGCACCTCCGAGCACCAGCGCCCCCTGCCCCGCATAGTTCAGTACCAGGCAGGGAAAAACCAAGGCACTCCAGGTGAGGCGGATGGGCGTTGCGCCGAAATGGCCCATGTCCGCGTACAGTGCCTCGGCCCCGGTAACGCACAGGAATACGCCGCCGAGCACCAGGAAGCTGGTGGCGCCGCCGGAGAACAGGTACTCGATGCCGTGCCGGGGATCGAGGGCCCACAGCACGGCAGGGTGCTGCGCAATACCCCAGACGCCAAGCGCGCCGATCACTACGAACCAAAGCGCCATGATCGGCCCGAACGCCCCGCCGATCTTCGCGGTGCCCTGCGGCTGAATAGCGAACAACCCGATCAGCACTGCCACGGCAGCAGGCAGTACGTAAGGATTGAACGAAGGCGCGACCAACTTCAACCCCTCCAGCGCCGACAGCACCGAGATCGCTGGCGTGATGGCGCCGTCGCCATAGATCAGGGCGGCGCCGAACAGGCCGACCGCGACGATGATGGGACGATTGCCACGTTTCACGCCCAACAGTGACATCAAGGCCAGAATTCCACCCTCACCGTCGTTGTCGATGCGCATGGCGAACGTCACATACTTGACGGATGTGACGATGATCAGCGTCCAGATCACCAGAGACAGTGACCCGAGCACGGTGAATGCATCGGGTTTGTCGCCCGCGAGGTTCAACACCGTCTTCAGGGTGTACAGCGGGCTGGTACCGATATCCCCGAATACCACGCCGAGCGCGGCCAGGCTCAGTAAGGGCAGGCTCGCGGCAATCTTCGGCGGGGCGCCGTTCTCGGCGCCGACCACCCGTGGCCCCGAATCGTACGGTGCGGGCGGCACGCTCTGTCCACCAGAGGCCATGCGATCACCTCATGCGATCAAGCGTAAGGGGTTTAGGAGTCGTGGTCGCGTTTGTCGCACCGCGCCGGCCAGGGCGTCAATTCCTTCTCACAGTCGCGATTCTAGCGTTGACGTGAATGTTGTGTGAGTTAAGACCAGGCTTCTGGCCGTGATGGTCAAACTCGAGATTCACGCCTGGCCGGAAGATCAGGCAGTGAGTAGAGCCGCCGAAATGGAACATGCCGATCTGGTCGCCCTTGCGGACGCGTTGCCCTTCGTACACGGTAATCTGGCAGGTAGACACTTCCGCCATTCCGACCGGCAGGACGCACATCAAACCTATGTCCGGGTTGTCAGCTTCGATGAAGATCAGCGCCCTGGTCGCCACCTCCGTGATGTAGCCCTGCGAATCATTGGGACCCGCCGGGTCAAACCCCTCTGATGGCGCTTCCGAATAGTAAGTCCCGTCTTTCACATACGCTTTTATGACCGTGCCGCTCACCGGGCTGTGCCAGCGGTGATAACTGAGCGGGCTCAGGTAGGCCTGGTAGACCGTCCCGCCTGCGAACAGGGGCGCCAAGGTATCGTTGGCCAGCATATGCGCGCTCGAGTACGGCTGGGACTTAATCCAGAATCTGTCGTGTTGGTTGACGTGACGGACGATTCTGTAGGGGGCGGACTCGCAGGCATTGACGATGACCGAGTCGTCATCGGGTCGTGCTACGGGACGCACTCCAGGTCGGAGTTCTCGGGTGAAGAAGTCATCCCAGGACTTGTAGCCATGATGTGGTTCGCCGGGATCGCACTTGAACTCCTTATCGAAGTTCGGCATGGCGGTCTGTGCATCGGCGCCGAACCAGCCCTTATGCGGGTGCTGATTCAGGACGTAGGTGGAGTCACTCGAGCTGAGGAATCGGCCCCACGCATTCAGCACCTCCTTTAGCCGGGCATTCACTCGCTCGTTCAAGAATGCGGCAAATCCAGCTGCAGTTCCCATCGACCAATCGAAGATCGTGTTGATGGGACATCCCACCAGGCCGGTTTGGTCGTACTCAGGGGCGTGAGTCAGGAGGGCATTCAACAGCTGCAGCATGTGACGATAGTCCCTCACCTGCGGCTTGCCGGTTGGGTCCTTGTTGTATGGCGGCTTTCTGGGGACCTGCTCAAACATCTGGTTGAACAGCATGAAGAGCTCGGGATCGCTCTCGATGAGATCCCGGAAGTCAGCGATAACAGGGTGTAGCGCCTTCACTTCCGCATGGGTCTTGCGGATCATCGCTTCCAGCCACTTGTCGAGAAAGGCCTGATCCGACGGCAGCCATTCGCCGACGCGGTACGGTACGTCTGTCCCGGTGATCGCATTCATATTTATGTCCCGGAGGCGTGGCTGAAAGCGAGATTCTCGGCATCTCGAGATAGCTTACGTTCGCGTGGTACCTTCTACGTGCGCGATCCACTCGTCAACCAGCTGCTCGAGCAACGTCAGCGGCACGCCTCCGTTTTCGAGAATCACGGCGTGAAAATCCTTCAGATTGAATTTTGGTCCCAGCGCGGCCTTTGCCTTTTCTCGTAACTCCAGGATCTTGAGCTCGCCGACCTTGTATGCACACGCCTGACCTGGCAGAGCCATGTAACGCTCGACTTCCGAGGTCACATCGGGTGCGGCCCTGCCGGTGGTGCTGACCATGTAGTCGATCGCCTGTTCACGTGACCAGCCCTTCGCGTGAAGGCCTGTATCGACCACCAGCCGGGCAGCCCGCAGAAGCTCGAGCTGCAGCCGCCCGAGGTCACCCCACGGATCGTCCTTGTACATGCCGATCTCGGCTGCGAGATGTTCGGCATAGAGGGCCCAACCTTCCGCGTACGCGGTGTAAAGCGTCTGCTGGCGGATCAGCGGCAGACCCTTCAGCTCCAGCGCGATCGAAATCTGGAAATGATGTCCGGGAATGCCTTCGTGGTAGGCAAGCGTCTTCATGCCCCACGTTGGAGTTTCGTTCAGATCTCTCAGGTTCGCGAAAAAGGTTCCCGGCCGGGAGCCGTCCATCGCTGCCGGTTGGTAGTAAGCACCAGAGGCGCCTTTTTCCTGAGAGGCAGGCACGCGCTCGACGGTCAGGCGCTTAGCTGGCAGCGAGCGAAAGTATTCAGGCATGCGTGCACTGACCTCGTCCAGGATCTGCTGATAGCGAGCGATGGCCTGCTTGCGACCGTCGTCGCTGTTGGGGAAGAGAAAGCGCGGATCCTTGCCAAGCGCTGCCATGCGCGCACCGACGCTGCCGGCTGAGAGTCCCTGGGTCTTCAACAGGCTGTCCATCTCCTGAACGATGCGCGCCACTTCCGAGAGACCGAGTCCATTGACTTTCTCAGGCGAATAATCAGTCGTCGTCATCTGCTTCAGCATTGCTGTGTAGTAGGCGGCGCCGTCGGGCAGCCGACCGACGCCGGCACCCTGCGTGGCAGCCTGCGGTTTCAGGGCCTCAAGTGCCGCGCTCATGCGGCCATACGCGGGGTAGACGCGCGTCTTGATCGCTGCGACAGCCTTTTGCTCGAGTTCCTTCTTGCGGGCGCCGTCGAGCGTCTTGACTTTGTTCGTACGCGCGACAAACGTCGTCACCAGCGCGTTCTCTTCGGGCTGTGCCGCGACCGTATCGTGAATGACGATCAGCGAGCGATTCAGAAGCGACGCCGGCAACACCACGCCCGCCTTCGCCTGCCGCTGCATCTCGGCGGTGACGCTGTCGAGTTTGTCGCCCATGGCCTCCAGGCGCTTGACGTAGTTGCGCGCGGTTTTGTCGTTTCTTACGACGTGTGTGGTCTGCATGAAGCTGGGCAATTCAACCTGCATGCCAAACATGGGGCTGATCGGGTACAGCCCATCAGACGGCAGCCAGTCGAATCGCTTGAACGACAGCGCGGTCTCATACTGATCAACCAGTATGTCGTAGGTAATCTGATCCTGGCGACTGAGCGTGGCGCGATCGAACTCGCGCACTTCCTTGAGGAACGCAGCCGCCTGCGCGTAGTCGTGGTCGCGCTTCTTGACGCCGTAGGGCGCCAGTTTGCCCGAGTAGGTATCGAAGACTGTGCCGTCTGCGATTCCGACTTCAGTGAACAGTTCGGGATTCTGGAACAGGAACTCCAGGGCCTGCCGGTTCGCGAGCATATTAATGCTGAACGGCTTGCCCCAGACAATGCGGTAGCCTGAGTAGCCGACCACTGCGACCAGTACCAGCGCCATCCAGCCGGCGATGCGCCACGGTCTCTTCATTCGGGCGGCTCGATTGTGGTTCCGATCCCCGCTGCGCTTGTCACTGCCCACTGCGTCCACTCCAAAAGCTGCTTGCCTCGAAATGCCAGCCCGCATTGGGTCACGCGAGTGTAGCCGACCTTATTGCGGAAGTAAGCCCGCAGGCCATTGGGCGGCACTTCGTTAGAGGGCGGCGACCATCATGTTCCCGGATATACTGCGTCTCGCGCCGCGCCTGTGCGCGATCTCACCAAATGCCGGGGCTGGCTTCGTCCATGACGCGTCGAGAGTCTTGAAGCGTGACCAACATACTCGTAACTGGGGCTTCGGGCGGCATCGGCGCTGCCATTTGCAAGGCGTTGGCTGTGCGCGGCGTCACGGTAGTGCTGCACTACCAGTCTGACCGGGCAGCAGCAGAAGCCACGCGGCAAGTCATGGAGGGCGGCGGCCACACTATCATCCAAGCCGACCTGAGCAATCCCACGTCAATCGAACGCCTCTGGCAGGAGGCTTCCGCGCTTAAGCCTATTGATGCTGTCATAAACAACGCGGGCATCTTTCCGAATCATCCGCCGCTGACTACGGATTACGCAGACTGGACAGCAGCGTGGCAGCGCACGCTCGCGATCAATCTGACCGGTCCGGCACACCTTTCCTATTGCGCCGCGCGGCAGATGGTAGAGCAGGGTCGCGGAAGGATCGTCAACGTCTCGTCCCGTGGTGCTTTTCGGGGAGAACCCGAGGCGCCCGCGTATGCCGCGAGCAAGGCCGGTTTGAATGCGCTCAGCCAATCGCTGGCAAAAGCGCTTGGACCCAAGGGCGTCTACGTATTCGTCGTCGCTCCTGGCTGGGTGTCAACACAGAGAGTGGCTGATTTGGTGCAGGACCAAGCAGTCCTGGCGGACCAGCCACTGGGACGAGTCGCAACCCCCGACGAGGTCGCGCAGGTCGTCACTTATTGCACTCTCGACGCGCCGGCAAGTATGACTGGCGCAATTCTGGACGTGAACGGCGCCTCTTATTTACGGACCTAGAAGCTTACCGAGAAGGGCGATCGACCGCCTGGCGCGAAGGCTCTATTTGCGTCCCGACCTCGGTGGTTTGATCGGCTGGTTATAGGGATCGTAACCGCCGCCGGCGCTCGGATCCGGCGTGATCCGCAACTCCTCGTCCTTGGCGTCTTCCATCGTGAGGTTCGGTGCTTCGAGTTTGCGAAGGAGCCGCGAAGTGCTTTCGATGGCGATGCGACTGGTCTCCCTTACCCACTGCCACACAGCCTGGCCGCGGTCATCGTGAACGACCTTACCGGTGGTGCCGGCACCGGATGTCTGAGCGCCCGGTTCGACAGCGCCGGAGCGCGCAGCCGGACTCGCGCCAAGCGCAACAGGCCGGACTCCCTGGGCGCTAGGCTTCGCCGCTGCGCTACCGGCCGGGCGAATTTGGGGCTTGGGGTGGCTTCCTGCGAGCGACCGAGCTGCCTGGGTAGTCCCAAGGCCGGCACGTCTCTGAAGGCCGCAACGCCGACGCTTGCGATCGATACATTGCCCCGCGGGGTGCGCTGAAATCCGCGCCCCCGAGTCGGATAGAATCAGCGCGCCCTCGCCATCGCGGTGGCGCGGAGGTCCTCTCAATCGGCAAATCCGGGATATCTCATCATGTCGAGTCCACCTGACCCACGTGTGTTGTTTGCGGCGGAGCGCACGCTTCTGGCATGGCAGCGCAGTAGCTTGGCGCTGATGGGTCTCGGTTTCGTAATCGAGCGCTTCAGTCTGTTACTGTCGGCCATGCGACGTGGAGCCGAGACGCCGAAACCCAACGTATTCTCCTTGGTGATCGGTGTATCTCTGATCCTGCTCGGTGCCGGCATCGCCTTCGCCTCCAGCGCAGGCTATGGCCGATTCGTAAAGACGCTGCCGAGCCAGGACGTCGCGTCCGGCTACTTGATCGGGTTGGGCTCCATCATCAATCTGGTAATCGCGGCCGTGGGAGTCGTGCTGGCCGTCTATCTCCTGGTGAGCGGGCTCCAGGTCCGTTGAGGCCTTGGCGCGGGATCCGCGCGACGCCAGGTTGCCCGGCGGGCAACGCCCGCCGGGCAAGACAAAACGAATGACAGAGTTACTCGCTGATGGCTACTCCGCTGAAGCCGGCGACACCAACCGGGCTCGACGTCGCCGCAGGCGTGAGGTCGCCGTACGCGTCGATAGCGAATACCGCGACATAACCGCTGCCGCCGGCACCGTAAATGACCGCGAGCCACTTGCTGTCACGAGACACCGTTATGTCGGTCGGCGCTCCCGGCAAGGGTATCGATTTGTAGAATACCCCGCCTTCGCCGTCGGTCAGGAATATGGAGATAGCATGACCGGGCGAGTTGGCTGTGTACCAGACGTTCCCCGGCCCTTTGGCGACCCAGCAGGGGGCGTTGGCGGGATACGCTGGTGTCGGTCCGGTGATCGGGAAGACGTCCCGGTTCTTGTCCACGATAGCGAAGCTGTCAGGACTGTGGGCTGGAGTGAATCCCAGGATATCGTCCCAGAACGCGGCCCCGAGCGGGGTATTGTTCGCCGTGCTGGGGAGCGCTACGGGCGCAGTCGCGCCACTGAGTGCCCCATCCTGCCTGAGAGGCAGCTGCAGGACGGATCCTGACGTCAGTGTGACAGCCGCCCAGTCCCTGCCGACCGCTATCTGTGCAGCGGAAGGGTCGGTGAGCCCGGCAATGGCTCCTTCCAGGCTGCCTGAGGGCCACGCATGACTCTCGGCACAGTTCGCGCCGACCACGAAAAGATGTGCCTTGGTGAGGGCGACAGAATCTGGCTTCACGCAATTAGGCGCCAGGTTTATCGTTCCCGCGACACTAAAGAAGTCGTCACGCCGCACGATTTGGCTGACGCTATTTGATCCGTAGTTTGCTACGGCTCCGAGGTCGTTCTTGAACTGTAGAATTCCGGCGTTACCGCTCGCGCCGCCCTTGCCTTGCGTCGGCAACATGCTCAGTAAGGATAGTGATGGCGTTCCCGCCGTATCCAGCTTGAACACGACGACATCGTTGGCGTTTGCGCTGTTGGTGCTCGTGAGCACGAACACGCTACGTTCAGGCTCGCCGGCAACCGCCAATGTGGTCGCGAGCAATGCGGCCGCCAGCATACCGGCGGCGTGATGCAGATCGAATTTCTTGAGTTTCCGAGAGCTCATCGTCTTCTCCTCATTGAGACATTCCGTAAATGGCTTGCACTCTCCCAGGCTGCGTGATCCAGGATGTGGTGTAGTCTTGAACCCTGCACCAGGAGTATTTGACGGGTGGGTTATTCGCTCCGGGCCAGTGGAAAGTTACGGTGCGGCGCACTGACAGCCCGAAAATCAAGAAACTCCGAAATTTAAGACGACAACGTAACTTTCTGGCGCTTGCAGCGAACACCCGTGGACCCCGGCAGCAATCTGGACACACTGATGGCCCGCTACCAGGCGGGTGATTTCGCCGCCGCCACCGCGCTGGTCGAGCGCATCGGTCCGCAGCTACATCGGTTTTTTATTGCGCAATTTTCAAGCCGTGCAGATGCGGATGACCTGCTGCAGGAAACCTGGCTGCGCATTCACCGGGTGCGGCACACCTATCGGCCGGGCGAACCGGTGCTGCCGTGGTTTTATGCGATCGCGCGGCGCGTGCGCATCGACCACTACCGCAAGGCCAGCCGGACCACCGCCCGCGAGCGCAGCCTGGAGGAACTGCCCAACGTGGCGGCGACGTTCCCGAGGGGAGATGGCGAGGTTGACGATCTGGAGGCACTGTTGGCACCCCTTTCGGAGAGCCAACGTGAAGTCATTCGGATGATGAAGGTGGCGGGTATGTCGTTGGAGGAGGTTGCACGGGCGACGTCTTGCAGCGTCGGGTCGGTGAAACAGAAAGTGCACCGGGCGTACCAGAATCTGCGGGAAAAGATGAGCGTGATGGGCCTTAAGAAAGGGCCAAGCGGGGGGCTGCCGTGAAAGACGAAGAGGTTGACGAAGTCCTGGAAAAGGCGTCTCGGGTCGCGCATGAGGTAGAGCCGGCGTTGCTCGAACGCGTCGCCCACTCGATCCATGCGTCGTTGCGGCCGGTTCGCCCTCTACCGCCGACATGGGTCCTGACAGGCGGGCTGGTTGTGATCTGCGCAGCCGTTGCTGTGGCGGGAGCCGCTCGGACGGGATTCCACGGAATCGCAAAGCTGAGTCTATGGGAGCGCGTGCCCATCTTTTCGACGCTGGGTATCCTGGCATGGGTGGCGGGGAAGGAGTTCGTCGGTGAACTGATTCCCGGAAGCCGGCATCGTGTAAGGCCAGGCGTGCTCCTGATAATTGTCAGTGTGGCCTTGCTGGCTGTGTTTGCGCTGCTGTTCCGCAACTATCGCACCGAGCACTTCATCTCCGCCGGTATCGCGTGCCTGCTCACCGGCCTGCTCCTTGCCATCCCCGCAGCCTTCCTGAGTTGGTTGCTGCTGCGGCGCGGTTTTGCGGTGAATTCTGTCTCGGCCGGACTCGTGGGGGGCGCGCTCGCGGGTCTGTGCGGCGTGACGATGCTGGAGCTGCACTGCGTCAATTTCGAAGCGCTGCATGTGCTTGTGTGGCACACCGCAGTGGTGCCGGTGAGCGCGGCAGCGGGAGCGCTGGTGGGATGGGCGCTGCGCAGCCGAAGCAAGCTCGCCTGAGTTCCCCCGGAGTCTACGAGGCGGGCGCGGCGCCACCTTCCCGACGGCGGCGTTCGACGAACGCCGTCAGCGCTTCGTGCACGGCCGGATCCAGGGCGGGTGGCTGGAAGGACGCAAGGGTCTCGCGCCACCGGGAGTTCGCGCGCTCGGTCGCGGTCTTGGCGCCATCGTCGTGCCAGGCACCGAAGTTCCGCCAGTCCGAAACCAGCGGAGTGTAGAAGGCGTCGCGGTAGCGCTGCATGGTGTGGGCTGCCGCGAAGAAATGGCCGCCGGGGCCCACCTCCGCGACCGCCTCGATGCCGAGCTCCTCGGGCGATGCGAGCACCGGCTGAAAGAGCTCCGCGAACATCTGCAGCATTTCAACATCGAGGATGAACTTCTCGAGTGACGCGGTCAGTCCGCCTTCGAGCCAGCCGGCCGCGTGCAGGATGAAATGGCAGCCGCCCAGGAGCGCTCCCCACAGGCTCATCTGGGCCTCATACACCGCTTGCGCGTCGGGAGCGTTGGATGCGGTGGCGCTCGAGCAGCGCCAGGGCGCACCGATGCGTCGTGCCAGCTGCCCGGCGCCAAAGGCCGCCTTGGCGTATTCGGGTGTGCCGAACGCGGGCGAACCCGACTTCATGTCGACGTTCGACGTGAAACTGCCGTACATCACCGGGGCGCCCGGCCGAACGATCTGGGAGAGCGTGATGCCGAACAGGGCTTCCGCATGGGCCAGTGTCAGCGCGCCGGCGATCGTGATCGGCGCCATCGCGCCGGCGAGTGTGAACGGGGTAACGATCATCAACTGCCCGTTCACCGCAAACTCGATGATGCCGTCCGTCATGGGCACGTCCAGCTGCAGCGGCGAATTGGTGTTGCAGATCGAGTAGCAGTGCGGTTCGCCGCGAAACGTCGCTTCATCGATTCCCTGGGCAATGCGCAGCATGGCGAAGCAGTCTGCGAGCTGCGCCTCGCCCCGGCAGTAGAAGTACGGCGCCTTGTCCCCGAGCGTGAGCTGCGCGAATGTCGTCTCGAGATGACGCTCGGTCACGGAGGTGTCCTGCGGCTCGACCATCTGGCCGAGCACGTGGATGACGTCGAAGGCCTGCGAGAGCCGCACGAAGTCGCGAAAATCCTCGATCGTACCGGTGCGCTTGCCACGCTGAAGATCGCTCACGCTGGGAGGGCCCGCGACCGGCGCGAACACGACGTGGCGCCCTCCCACACGGCAGGAGCGCGCGGGATTGCGCGCAATGAGGTTGGCCTCGGCAGGAACGGTCGCCAGTGCCGTGGTGATGAGGCCGGGGTCGAGCCGGACCATCTGGCTTGATTCGTCCACGTTGGCGCCGGCGCCAGCCAGTACCGCGCGCCCACGGGGCGACAACACCCGCATGCCCTGGCGCTCGAGTATTCCGAGCGCAGCCAGATGCATGTCCTCGACCTGATCGTCCGAGAATATCCTGACCGGCTCGAAGGGGTTTAAGAGGTTGCGGTAGCGTGTTGAGCGCTCCGCTTGTCCGACGCCACCCGCCCTCGGGGAATCTCGCCTGCGAGGTCTCATCTTCGAGCTCAGTTCTCCGCCGTGGAGATGGCCCTCAAGTATGCCACTGTCGCGTTACCGCCGTCCTTTTGCGCTTTTCAGCCTGATCGCTGGCAGCGTCCGCAGCGATCTGAATCGCCGCTGCGCGCGTCGTGTCACAAAGGATTCACGCCCTGGAAAAAAAACCGAGACCGTCATGTCACCTTTGACGCATAGCTTTCGTTGCCGGGACTCACTTCAACCAGGGAGGAACGTATGCATTCGCACTCCACCAGAGCCTGGCGGACGAAAATCGCCGCCGGCGCATCCGCAGCGCTGCTGTCTGCCTTTGCCTTGAACGCATCCGCGCAGGCTGCCGATCCCAACACGCCAGTCGAGGCGATCAGGACCGCCACGCCGATCAAGCACGTGATCATCATCGTCGGCGAGAATCGCAGCTTCGATCACTTGTTCGCGACTTACGTGCCCAGACACGAAGAGGAGCGAATACTCAATCTGCTGTCCGAGAGCATCATCACCGCCGCGGGCGCGCCCGGACGTCATTTTGCCAGGGCGCATCAGTACCAGATCACGTCCGCCCCCAATGGCGGCAAATTCTTCAGCAGCGCGGACCTGAAGAACAAGACTCTCTACAGCACGCTGCCGCCGCCGGACGTGGGGGGTGTTGGCGCGGTCTCTCCGTATATCGGGATCCTGAGCCTCCCGGGCGGGGACCCGGGGTTGCCATCCCGGGATCAATTTCTGTTTGGGACGGGTGGCACCGGGCTGAGCTTTACGCTCGGTCCCGACACGCGTATCACCAATGTCAATGCCCTGCCGCCGGGGCCATTCCAGATGACGGGGGCGAACATGCCCTTCGATGCCTTCAGCGGCGACACCATCCATCAATATTTCCAGATGGTGCAGCAGATGGATTGCGCGATCGACGAGCAACACGTGTCCGGGAGAAACCCCACGGGCTGTCTCCATGACCTGCAATCGGCCGTGACGACGACCTTTAGCACCCCGCCCACCGGCAGGCCGCACGATACCGGGCAGACCATGGCCTTCTTCAACATGCAGCAGGGCGATGCGCCGCTCTTCAAGTCGCTTGCCGATCAGTACACGATGAGCGACAACTATCACCAGCCGGTGATGGGCGGCACGGGGCCGGACAGCGAGCCGCTCGGCTTCGCCGACCAGGTGTTCTTCAGCGACGGCAATGGCAATCCCGCCACCCCGGCGGCGGCCCACATCTATAACCCTGACCCGCAAGCCGGGACGCTGAATCTCTATACCCAGCGCGCACAGTGGTTCAATTGCTCGGATGAGACGCAACCCGGGATCGGCGCGATTACGAGCTATCTGAGGTCGCTGCCCTACACGGTGCAGACCAAGTGTGGCGCGGGTGAGTACTGGCAGGCGGTCAACGTCAACCCGGCTTTCACGCCCAAGGGCCTGCCGCAGAGCGGGCTGGTCGTGCCACCGACGGCACAGCGCAGCATCGGGGATGTTCTGACCGCGAATAACATTCCGTGGAAATACTATGGCGGCGGCTTCAACGCCGACGGAACCAGCAGCCCCTTCAACGGCAGCTACTGCAACATCTGCAACCCGTTCGAATATCAGTCGAACTATCCGTCGGTGGTGGCCGATCACATGCGCGACATCACCGACCTGTTCACGGATCTTGCCAATGGCACGCTTCCGGCGGTCTCCTACGTGAAGCCGGACGGCACCATGGACGGACACCCGGCATCGTCCAAATGGGGCCTGTTCGAGGCGTTTGCCAAGAACATCATCGAGCTCGCACAGAGCAACCGGGAGCTGTGGGCCACGACCGCGATTTTCGTCACGGTGGACGAAGGCGGCGGGTATTACGACTCGGGATTCATCCAGCCGGTTGATTTTTTCGGCACCGGCCCGCGCATTCCGATGATCGCCGTGTCGCCGTTCTCGACGGGCGGGCACATCAGCCACGCGTATAACGAACATTCCTCGTTCGTGAAGTTCATCGAACGCAACTGGCGGCTCAGCGGCACGCTGAGCGAGCGCAGTCGTGACAATCTGCCCAATCCTGTGCAGGACGACGACAACACCTACGTGCCGCGCAACATGCCGGCCATCGGCGACCTGTTCGACCTGTTCCGCTTCGGTCGTGAGGGTGGCGGCGGCTGAGGGCAGCTTGCGTTCGTACCCTAAGCGCCGGCGGGACTCGCACCCGCCGGCGCCCCGCGAGCGGCCGCCGGGTCACGGCGCTTTACGGCGCCAGACCAGCAGGTTCCCCATGAAGAGCTGAACGACCTCGTTACGCTCATTCAGCGTCGAGCACCGGAACGTCGCCATGCCGCGATCCGCACGCGAACGGGATGGCCTGACCTCGACGACTTCAGTCTCTACCCGTAAGACGTCACCCGGACGAGTGGGCTTTGGCCAGCTGAGCGTCCCACCGGTTCCAATCAGTCCCCCCGCCAGTCGCAGTCCTCCGGTCACCAGCAGCCTCATGGTGAGGGCCGCCGTGTGCCAGCCACTCGCCGCCAGGCCTTCGAAAAACGTCGACTGCGCCGCGACCGGGTCCAGATGAAACGGCTGCGGGTCGAACTGCTCGGCAAACGCCCGGATGGCGGCTTCGTCCACCCGGCAGGTCCCGCTCAGCCATCGCTGACCCGGCACCAGGTCCTCCAGATACAGGAGCTGAGAATCCAAAGATGCGTCGGCCGTCATGCTGTTCCCTCCGGTGGAAATCATTCACGTGCCAGCGGGCCGGCGGCGAGGATCGCTGCGGCTCCTGCCCGCAGCGGCGCCTGCGGCTCGGCCTTCATGAGCACCCGTCCCTCGACCAGGACCGGCTCGAGGGCGACGAGGCCGGCCGCCGCGGCCGGCGCGAGGGCGAGGAGGCCGGCCGGCACAAGCCATCGGGCCGCTCTCATGCGCCTGATCGATTCGTGCCCGCGGCTCGTCTGCGGTGTCCTCATGTCCGTTGGCCTCCCCTCACGTGTTGACGATAGTATCAATGTAGGTCGAGCACCCGTCGGGTGCCTGAGGAGTGGCCATGCCGGAGTTTGCCAGCGTCGAACAGATCCGCCGCCGCTTTCCGGCGCTCTCGCGTACACACAAGGGTCATCCGGTAGCCTATTTCGATGGTCCGGGCGGGACGCAGGTCCCGCGTCGGGTGGTGGACGCCATGACCGAATACCTGCTGCACCACAACGCAAACACCGGCTGGGCGTTTGCGACCAGCCAGGAAACCGACCAGGCACTGTTCGAGGCGCGCGGAGCGCTGGCGGACTGGATCGGGGGTTCTGCGCAGGAGATCGTGTTCGGCGCCAACATGACCACGCTCACGTTCCATCTCGGCCGTGCACTCGGGCGCGAGTGGCGAGAGGGGGATGTGGTGGTCGTGACGGAGCTCGACCACCACGCGAACTCCGACACCTGGCGCGCACTGGTAAAAGAGCGCGGCGTTGAAGTGCGCACCATCAGGATGCGACGCGAGGACGGGTGCCTTGATGAAGAAGACGTCGCCAGGAAGCTCACCCCTGGGACGCGCCTGTTGGCGGTAGGGGCAGCTTCCAACGCGCTCGGTACCATCAATGATGTGGCGCGGCTCGTCAAACAGGCGCATGCGGTGGGTGCGCTGGCGTTCGTCGACGGGGTCCACTACGCCAGCCACTGCATGGCGGATGTCCGAGCCTGGAACTGTGACTTTTTTGCCTGCTCCGCCTACAAGTTCTACGGACCGCATGTCGGGGTGCTGTGGGGGCGACGCGAGCTGCTCGAGAAACTGGACGCACCCCGACTCGAACCCGCGCCCTCGCAGACCCCGGATCGCCTGGAGACCGGGACTCTGAACCATGAAGGCATCGTGGGGGCAGCCGCGGCGGTCGACTTTCTCGCCTCCCTCTCGGTGGCTGACGTGCCACGCCGCGAGCGGCTCGGCCGCGTGTCGCAATGCCTGCAGCAGCGCGGAGCGGTTCTGCTGAGGCAGCTGTGGGATGGGTTGCGCGCCATTCCCGGAGTTGAGCTCTACGGTCTGCCGCCGGGTGGCGACCGCACGCCCACGGTATCGTTCACGCTCGTCGGACGGGATGCCGGCGATGTGGCCACTGCACTTGCGGCCCGGGGCATATTCGTGTCCCACGGTGACTTCTACGCGAGCACTGTTGCCCGGGTGTTGGGTCATGAACGAGATGGCCTGGTGCGCGCCGGCTGTGCTGCCTACACGACCGCGGAGGAGGTGGAACGGCTCGTCGAGGGAGTCCGGGGTCTGGTGTGAGACCCGGCTGTTGATTTTGCTGCGGCGCACGCAAGCGCGTCTTGATCTGTACGCAGAGTGCTAGGTACATTCCACGCTGGCCGCTGCGTACCCCTCGTTGGCGCCTGGCGATCGCTGGCACGAGGTAGGGGTGGCTCGAATGGGGGGTGCGAGATGCGACACAAAAAACTGCGCGCAGGAAGTCTGATGGTGGTGACGGCCTTGGCCGCCACGCCGACTGCGTTTGCCGTACCGAGCTTTGCAAGACAGACGGGAATGGCCTGCGAGGCGTGTCACACCGTCTATCCCGAGCTCACTCACTTCGGGCGCGTGTTCAAGGCGAGCGGTTATCTCCTCGCCAACTTGAAGCAGGTGCGCGATGTCACGGGGAAGAAGGAAGAGCTGCTGCAACTGGCGCAGACACCGGCGCTCTCGATCATGGCACAGGTCTCCTACACACAGCTCAACACTCGGCTGCCTGACCTGAGCGCGAGCCAGCCCAGCGTCGCCCAGAACGGCACCGCCGGCTTCCCGCAGCAGCTGAGCATTTTCTACGCCGGAAAAATTGCCCCGCACTTCGGCGCCTGGTTTCAGCTCACCTACTCGAACGCCAGCGGAGGCATCTCCATCGATAACAGCGATCTGCGGTTCGCGGACAGCATGGTGCTGCCGGACGCGAAGAGTCTGACCTACGGACTGTCTCTCAACAACAATCCCACCGTGCAGGATCTGTGGAATTCCACGCCGGCATTTGGGTTCCCCTACGCGAGCAGCAACGCCACCGTGTCGCCGCTAGCGGCTGCCCAGATTGACGGCAGACTCGGTCAGAGCATCGCGGGCCTGACCGCGTACGCGCTGTGGAACGAGTCGCTGTACGCCGAGCTCGGCGGCTATCGATCGGCGAAGCAGGGAGCGGCCAACGCGCTGACCGGGGCCGCCGGCCCCCTGGATGGCACGGCCTCCAATGTCATCGAGGGTGTTGCGCCCTACTGGCGCGTAGCGTACGAGCACAACTGGGACCGACACTCCATCGAGGTGGGCGCCTACGGGGCCGATTTCAAGCTCCTGCCCGGCGCGACATCGAGCGGACCCGCGCCGCTGCACGGCCCGTTCAACCGCTTCAAGGATGTGGCCGAGGATCTGCAGTACCAGTTCGTGTCCGATGACCATCAGTTTACCGTCGCCGGAACGCACATCCACGAGGCGATGAGCCTCGACGCAACTTTTGCCTCCCTGGGCTCGGCGAACCCGAGCAATACCCTGACCACGACACGGCTGTGGGCCACGTACTACTATCGCCGCCACGTCGGGGGCACGCTGGGATTCTTCTCGACCACCGGCAGTGTGGACGGCGGATTGTACGGGGCGAATCCAGCCGGCGGGCCCGGTGTCGTCACGAGCGCGAACGGGTCGCCCGACACCCGCGGCTGGATTGCCGAGGCCAACTATCTGCCGTGGCTCAACGTCAAGCTGTCTGCGCAGTACGTCAACTACACCAAGTTCAATGGCGGCAGCACCAACTACGATGGTGCCGGGCGCAATGCCTCCGACAACAATGCCCTGTATCTGCTGCTGTGGTTTGCATACTGAGGTCCTCATCATGGGCGTAATCAATACCCGGCACAGTCGCCGTCACCGGCCCGAGCGTCACCTGCGCGTGTTGCTGCTGCTCGCCGGTGCGGCCTCCTTCGCTGCAACCTCCACCGCGATCCGCGCGGACGAGCCCGACGCGGCCATCGCTGCCCACGCCCAGTTGCTCGCGGTCACGGTGTGCGGCACCTGCCATGGCCCACATGGCAACAGCACGCACCCGAAATTTCCGCGTCTCGCGGGGCAGAACGCCAATTACCTCGCCGCTCAATTGAAGGCATTCCGCGGCCAGACTCGTGGCGATCCCGATGCGGTCGGCTACATGTGGGGCATGGCGGCCGAGCTGGACGACGCCACGATCGACGCCCTGGCGAGCTATTACTCGAAGCAGAAGCCGGAACCGAGCCCGCGTGGGGATGCAGCTCTGATCGCGCGCGGGCGCGAGGTCTATGAACACGGCGTCGAGCCGGACGGCGTCCCCGCGTGCGGCGCATGTCACGGGCCCGATGCGCACGGAGTGGCGGACTTTCCGCGGCTCGCCAGTCAGCATGCCCAGTACCTGCTGAAACAGCTCGCCTCGTTCCAGAGCAACATGCGCAACGTCGCCGTCATGCACGGCGTGGCGCAGAACCTGCGACTGCACGAGATGCAGGCGGTAGCCGCGTACGTGGAAGCCGCCCCGTAGCCTCGCCAATCCTTCGCGCGTCCGCGGGCGCGACTCCGCCCTGACCGCGCGCTGTCAGCTCGTTACGGGCAGGCCTGTCTGCTCCTGGCCACCCGTCAAATCAGCTTAGCTCGATCGCGAATTCAGTCCGTTCGGCGTGGCAGCGCATCGCTGCAAACTGAGCCAGGGGCTGCGTCGCGCGCAAGCGCGTCCCGATCCCGATCTGTACGCAGAGTGCTAGGTACATTCCACAGTGGCCGCCGCGTGCATCGCAACGACAGCGGGGCAAGTCAAAAACGAAATTGACCGGGCGAGTGTGTTGCGCACGAGTAACTGTGGAACTGTGACGCGCACAAGCCTGACTGTGTCGGAACCCTCGATATGCACACGGATTGAATTCCACCAAACCGCGACCCTGCAGGTGGAATGTTGACTCCACGCATTCACCGGTAATAAGCCCAGCCTCGTTCGCCCAGGCAGGGTCATTCAGTCCGCAGATTGTCGTTGCTACAGCGAAAAGCCGGCCACGGTTTTTCCTCACCGAGGTATTTGACATGAGAGTGAGAGAGCTTCAAATGAGAATTTACGGCGTCATCAGCGCATCCCTTGCGATCGCGTTGCTCGTAGGCTGCGGGGTGTCCAGCAAGGCCGCCCCGGCCAACAACTCGCCCCCCGCCGCCATAAAGGGGCTGGCCACGCCGACCACCGTGTCCGTCGTTACAGCGACGAACGTACATTGAGCCTTCGGAGAATTTCATGACCCGCACCCTTGCCACATTGCTGATGTCCGCTGCCATGAGCATGGCCGCAGGAGTCGCCTGCGCATCGCCGCCGGTGAACTCGCCCTACATAACAGACGCGCAGAGCAGCTACGTACAGGATGCAACCTCTGACAGCATCGGCTCGGTCAATATGATCACCTGCATCATGAGTTCGATGCGTCCTGATGCGCTCGTGAACCAGGGTGCTTACATCGCGCTCGTCGACCAGAATGTATGCAATGCCGCCAAGACCGGTGCGGCGACTTCCGCGACCAGTGCCGGCGCGGCGCAAGCGCCGGATTATATGACCGCGGTCGTGAACTCGACCCGGGCATCGAATTCCGACCCGATGCTCGTCACGGCTTGGATATCCATCGGTCAGGGCGGAGTGCCGGAGACGGTGTTTGCGCACATCAGCGTGAGCGCCGCTGCAACGGCAGCGGATCCGTATGGCGCCTTTAGAATGGACTACTGCGGCAAGCTCGCTACCGACACGGCTTGCACAATGAACGGTTTCCTGCAGGCCGGCAACGGGGCGCTGAGCTACTACGAGACTGAGACCCAGAACGGGAGCGGTGGGGCCGGCGGAACCAGAGCTCTGCAGTTATCCAGCGTGGGAACCGCGAGCGGCAGTGGCAGCGTCGCGCTACAGCAGTCCGGCAGCGCTTCGTCGGCTTTCAACTTTGCCTATGACCAGAGCTATTTCCGGCGCAACGACCTGCTGGGAAACAGCGAGTGCTTCAGTCGCGATGCCACCGACCCTGGTACGGGATTTTCTGTGTGGCAATACGGGCTCTACGATGCGACGACCGGGGCGCGTATCGAGCGCAACTCCGGCTTTCCGATTCAGTACACGAGCGCTGGCACGAGCTACCAGGGTTACGTCGGCTACTACGGATTGTCGGTGCAACCCGGAGCTCCGTTGCCGGCAAATGGGGCGACCGTGCAGAAAGTTGACTACTCGGGCGGAACAGCGACCACCGCCAACTTTACGGCGGTGACCTACGGTGGCAGGCTGACGCGTTACACGAGACAGACCCGCACGCTGCAGAGCATCAACCAGCTGCCGTTGAACGTGTTCATCGGCGTCGCGACCAATTTCGGACTGCCCGACGCGAATGCACAGTACGTCATGAATTGGGACGACGCATCCGGAAAGCTCATTGCGACCGCCGAGATGCAATGCAGCCAGAATGGCTGCCAGACGAACAATCTCCCTCAGCCGCTGTCGCTCGACCCATCCCTGTGGGCGAGCATGGGCGGCGTGCAGGGGTTCTCGCAATCGCTCGGCGGAAGTCTGTTCATCAACCTGAGCGGCCTCAGCGGACCGATTAATTCGTCCACAACTCAAGTCGTCTATGACCAGCAGGATCTGGTTTATCCGGCCGACCCGAGCTTACCCACAACCCTGTATTGCGCGAGCAATTGCCCGACCGCGGCCTCACTGCAGGCCTACTTCAAGCAGATGCCGGGCACCGTTGCGGCACCATACGTCGCGGCGACGTACAACAATTTCCAGCCGGTACTGCTGAGCGGCCTGGTCCAGTACAGTGTCGTCGGTGCGGTACTGACTGACGGCAACGGCCTGACGGTCGTGGATACGAATTCGAGTGACTACCAGCAGTCGCCGCAGCCGCAGTATCAAAATGGCGTGATGAGCGGCGCTCTGTTCGCCAATCCGAGCGACGCTTTGTGTCCGGGTAACGCAAGTCCGGCGACCTATTGCGCCAGTCAGGCGAACTCGGCCAGCGTCTACTACGTCTGGCAGACGGGGCCCGGCTCCTACAATCAGTTTGCGGCGCTTAAGGACAGCTCGGGCACTTTCGTGCAGTTCGACGCACCGCTGAATGTCAACTTCACCGTACCCACGGGCACCGTGTACGGCAGTTACGCCGGGACGTCGCTGACCCTTCAGTATGGCGGCTTCGGCAACCTGTGGGGCATTCCGAGCATCTGCACGTCTCCGACGACGAACCTGCCGGCCAATTGCAACGATCCGACCGCGCTCAACGTGCCGCAGTTCGTCATTCCATACGATCCGGCGGCGAGTCCGCAGCAGGGCATTGTCACGACTTCCGCTAACCTGCCGGCGACTTACCTCGTTAAATGGCAGCAGCGCGAGATCCGTTTTGCCAACAAGGGCCTGAGTGTGTGCAGCAACGCCAGGCTTCAGGTACCCACGAATATCGTGCTGCCGACGGCGGCTGCTCTGCTGGATCCGAGCAACAGTCGCTCCAGTGTGTATCTGGGTGTGGAACCGACCGTTACGGCTGCGCCGCGCGTGATCCAGGGCGTTGTCGAGTATTGAGCGGTCCCCCGGTGCCTGGCGACGCCAGCACGGATTGGCGTCGCCCGTTGGCGCTAATGTACGACTGGATGCGAAATATCGCAGCGATTGGTGTCATTCGACCAGGTGCTTTGCATGGGGTAACTGCCATTCCCCATTGCCACGTTCGCTGATGCACCCTGACCGCTCGGAATCCAGGCACACTCGTCACCGTTTTCTTCGCCGTTGTAGGTTGAGCCGGTTTGGTTCGTCCAACCTCCTGCCGGGTTCTGGTCGGTGACCGTTTCTGCGTACTCGTGGCCTTCAACTATAGTGACTCCATCCAGTGCACCGGCTGCACCGCTATTGACGAAGCTCGCCCCGCAGCTGCTGCCGGCATCGGTTACATAGGGCATGTTTGTGAATGCAATATCACCGAGACTGGAAGGCGCCGCACCGCCGGAGAGTGCCGCGTCTTTGCTGTAATCGTGCCAGGCACAAAAATTGCCGCTGTTGGTGTTGAATCCATCCGGATTCGTTCCGGGCGGGGAGAGAATGACGTACTGCGCGTAGCGATTTGACGCGGCAGTCGTGTTGCCGAAGTGTGCCGCCGCCTGGATTGCCTCGTTGGCGAGCTGGTTGCCCGATGCGGAGGCGGGTGAAGCGATCGAGTTGTGGTACCAAACCCCGGCAAGAACGCCCGCAGCCGGGTAGGCCACATGAGGGGCGTTGCTCGGACAGCTCGTCGCGCCGGTGTTCACCTGGGATCCGTCACAATACTGAGTCATGGTGCCGGACCAGAGTTCTCCGCCGGTGCCAAGCCCCTTGAACAGCAGCTGCAACCGTGGCACTTCGCCATTTGAATCGCCGCTAAACATCGCATTGCCGTCAGCGTCGCTGCTCGCGTTGCCCCACTGCGATCCGTAAATAACCAGGTACACCCTGGGCGTGCCGCTCGTTACACCAATGCCATCGATGCCGCCCCCAAAGCTCAGGGTCTGACTCCCGGTGCCCGGCGCAAATACCTGCGTCACCTGATGCGAGCTCCACCAGATTTGCATCTTCGCGTGCGCCGTGCGCGTCGGGACCGGACCATGTCGATAGGGATGGCCGTATCGAGGAGAATACGGATTTATCGCCTGAGCACGGTCTGCCGCGGAAGTTGCGCATCCCGCCAGTACACCGAATCCCGCCAGTACACCGAATCCCGCCAGCAGCAATAGCCCGCGTGTTGATTTCATGGTGCATGATCTCCCTGTAATCGTACCGCCGTCCTGATGCGGCATAGACCCCACGGCCGCGCGCCTAACATGGGACGACGTCTGTGAACACGAAGCCATCCCGCTCGACCGTCTCGCCGATCGCGACCGCGATCGGGGCGCTGAACATCGGTCCCGCCGTAACCACCGTATGAAACTCGCCGTTCTCCCCGCAAGGATCGACCGCCTGCGGCAGCTCGCGCAGCAGCGCGTCGTCGAAGCGGCGGCCCGCGAAACGGCGGTCGAGCCGGCGCGGGTCCAGGCAGGCGATATGCGCCACCAGGCCGCTCGCGATCATCGTCTGTGCCAGGACCGCGGTGTCGCGCTGCCACAGCGGAAACACAGCGTGCATCCCGGCCGCCGCGAGCTGTTGCTCGCGATAGGCGCGAACGTCCGCGAGAAACAGATCTCCGAACACCATTTGCTCGACGCCCTGGGTCTTGAGCTGTGCGCAGGCGCGCGCCATCCGCGTCTCGTACACATCGTTCGGACACGGACTGGGCAACGACACCTTTATGCAGGGCAGGCCCAGCGCGACAATCTGCCGGTCGAGCAGCGCGCTGCGTACGCCGTGCATCGCCACGCGGTCATAGACCTCGTTGATCGTGGTCAGTACGCCCGCAATCCGGGCGAGACCTAAGCGCCCGGCTTCGTACAGCGCAAAGGCACTGTCCTTGCCCGAACTCCAGGAGACATAGGCGATTGGCAGCGGCACGCGTCAAGCTTCCCGCAAGCACCCGCCCTTGGCAACGTCGCACGACGGCGACGTGTCGCCATCTGAGGGCCCGGCGACTTCTCTCGCTATAATCACGCTCCAGCGACTCCAGGGAGACCAAGGTGAGCGAACAGGTACTGCTGGTTGATTACGAGAATGTGGGTAAAGTTGACTTGGCCACCATCCCGGCCGGAGTTCGAATTCCATTTTTCTTCGGCGCATCACAACGCTCGGTTCCGACAGAATTCCTGAGAGCGGCACTCAGACTTGGTGAGCGATTCGTTCCCATCGACATCGAGGGACGAGGCAAGAATGCTCTCGATTTTTACATTGCGTTCTATCTCGGAGAATACTTGACCACTTCTCCGCAGGCCCGCTGCGTGATTCTTTCAAATGACAAGGGTTTCGATCCGCTGATCAAGCATCTTGAGGGACGCGGATTTGCCGTGCGACGGGCGACTTCCGTCAAAGAGGCCTTTGCCTCCGTAGGACAATCGACCGAAGCTGCGCGCAGTCAACGACCCGCGCCAGTGCAGCAGGCTGCAATTCAGTTGTTGTCGGCCATGCCGGGGAACAAGCGACCCAGAAAGCGCAAAGCTCTGGTTGCACATTTGCACTCGCACTTCGCGAAGAAGATGTCGGAATCAGCAATTCAGGAACTCGTTGACAGACTGATCGCCGCCAAATATCTCGCCGAGGCAGACGGCGCGATCAAGTATCACCTGTGATATGCGTGTCACGCGTCGCGATGCGTTGGGGCTATGCAACCAGCAGGGCAGTCACGCGCCCGACTGAGCCGCGTAGACTTTGCGCACCATTTCCATGGTATCGGCGTCTTCGGCCCGCTTGTCGTCCCGATAGCGTTTCACCCGCGCGAGCCGCAACGCCAGGCCGCCCGGATAGCGGCTGCTCGCCTGCAGGTCGCTGAAGGCAATTTCCACAACCAGCTCCGGCCGCACGTACACGGTCCACTGGTCACGGTGAGTCTCCCGTGCCAGAAGCTCCTGCGTCTGCCATTCGAGCATCGCGTCCGTGAGGCCTTTGAAAGTCTTGCCGAGCATGACGTATTCGCCCGTGGCCGGCTGCAGGGCGCCGAGATGCAGGTTTGAGAGCTTGCCGGTGCGGCGGCCGTGGCCCCACTCGGCCGCCAACACCACCAGATCGAGGGTGTGCGCACGCTTGATCTTGAGCCAACTGGCGCCCCGATTGCCGGCTTCGTAGGGCGCCTCCAGCGACTTCGCCATGAGACCTTCATGACCGGCTGCGAGCGCGGCCTCATAGAAGGTGCGCGCCGTCGGCTCGAGGGAGGTGATGAGCCGTGGAATCTGCAACGCAGCGGGCACGGCCTGGCCAAGCGCCTGGAAGCGCTCGCGTGCCGGACGGTCCGCGATGCTGTGCGCATCGAGTCGCAGGCAGTCGAAGAAAAAAGCCCCGATCGGCAGCTCACCGCGCAACTCTTCGACCTTGAGCCTGCGGCCGAAGCGACGCATCGTGCTCTGGAAAGGACGCGGTCGGCCCGATGCTTCGAATGCGATCGCCTCACCATCGAGCACCAGCGCATGCCCGGAGAAGGTACGCACCACATCGACGATTTCCGGCAAAGCGCCGGTAACATCGTTCAGCGCGCGCGTATAGATGCGCACGTCGTCGCCCCCTTTGTGTACCTGTATGCGCGCCCCGTCCATCTTCCACTCGAACGCCACCTCGCCTTGGAGCTCTCTCAGTGCCTCGGCCACATCGGCAGCGGTCCGGGCGAGCATGGGCGCAACCGGCGAGAACAGCTCCAGCTGGAATCGGCCAAGCGCATCGCCTCCTTCCAGCAACGCCGCCCGGGCAACCGCTCCCAGAGTCTTTGAATACATCGCCGCGCGGCGCACCTGCGTCACCGGCAGTTCAGTAGCCGCGGCGATGGCCTCGACCATACTTCCGGCCAGTGCGCCCTGGCGCAGCTCGCCGACCAGCAGACGCAGCAGGAACTGCTGTTCAGGGGCTGTCGCCCGCAGGAACAGGTCTCGCAGCGCCTCCGCCCGTCGGGCTGCCGAGCCCGCGCCACGAATTGTGGCGATCACGGCGAGGCGCCGATCCACCTCCGCAATCGACAGCGTCTCCGCGGTCGCGGTTGCGTTCGATGCGGCGGTCTGCAAGGTCGAATAGCCGATGCCGATTCGGCCCTGCGGGGTCTCGCCCGACAGATAATGTGCGGCAGTTTCGATCTCATCGGGCGGCAGCGCCCGGAGGAACGAAGCCAACTCCCGCACCTTGCTCAGGCGAGCGGCAGTGGCGCTCACGCGCTGCGACGTGCGCACCAGGTCGGCAAGCAGGGTCACGGGCTTGCTGGGGACAGGGACGGACGAGCGCGCCCGAGGCGAGCTCTGCCTGCGCAGGCGGTGGCCGGCGCCCTACCTCGCCCAGACGGATACGCCTTCGACTCCGGCGGACGTCTGCTTGACGAAGCGGCGCGCACGCCGCCCACCTGTGCCTGACTCAGTTCTCGAGCATTTTCTTCAAATTGTCGAGACCGCCGCGATAAACGCCCTTGAGGAGCTTGGTAACCCCCGCGTCACTCTCGGCCTCGGGCGGATTGTCGGAAGCGTTCTTGCGCTTGCAGCTGCCGCTCCAGATCACCCTGGTCGTGCCCGCAGGCCCCGGTCGCACGGAAATCGTGGACACATATCCTGTGAACGGCAGCGGGGATTCCACGATCTTGTAGCGATAGGAATGGTGCGCCGCGTCGAACGCGAGCAGCCTTTCGGTGAATGTCGGGCCGTCCTTGATGGTGAGTTTTCTCACCGCGCCGGCCTTGCCGTTGCCTCCGGAGACCAGCTCGTCGCTGGCGAAGCCCGGATGCCATTTGTTCAGGCTGTCGAAGTCCCTCACGGTCGCCCAGACCTTGTCGATGGGCGCTTTGATCTCGACGGTCTCGGTGACCCGAATGGTTTTCGGGGGATCAGCCCAGCTCGCGCTGGCCCCAAGTGTCGCGCCAAGAGTCAGAACCATCATGGTGAATTTCATTTGGTCGCTCCCCTGAACCCAGGCGAATTTTATAGCGCCAGGGCGCGCGCCGGAAGCGCCACGCGGCGAAAACGCTCTTATGGGCGACCGCCACGCGCTCGGCACCCTCAGCGCACTTCAACATTCTCCGCCCGCATCGCCTCGCAGACGCCGGCGCCGTGACCGCGGTCACGGATCAGGCGGTCGTTTGCGCAATCCACCCTTGTGCGGGGGCTACCCTCCCGGGACGCCCATCGGCCGTGGTACCTTCGTGACCTGGACATTAATAAGGAGTCAGTCCCGGATGCCCAGCAAAGTCCCCGATGGCCTCAGGCGTGGTTGGATCGTTCCTATCGGCGGTGCGGAGAACAAGGAGAATGACCGCCGGATCCTCGAGCGCTTCGTGCGCGTCTCGGGCGCCGAGGATGCCGACATCGTCGTCATCCCCACCGCCAGCCGCGTGCACGAGACCGGCGCGCGCTACGAGCAGGTGTTCTCGGACATCGGCGCGGCGCGCGTGACCGTCATGGATTTCGATACCCGCCGCGACTGCCAGGAGCAGGGGCGCCTCAAGCGCATCGAGGAAGCGAGCGGTATATTCTTCACCGGGGGCAACCAGCTGCGGCTCACGACGCTGCTGGGCGGCACGCCGGTCGCGAAGCTCATCCGTCTGCGTAACGCGGGTGGCGTCACCGTCGGCGGCACCAGCGCGGGCGCCAGCATCCTCTCCGAGCACATGATCGCCTCGGGCGATGAGGGCTCCTCCATGATCGCCGGCAGCGTGCGGCTGGCGCCGGGCTTAGGGTTAACCAACCGCTTCATCATCGACCAGCATTTCCGCCAGCGTGACCGCTTGGGCCGCCTGCTGACCGCGCTCGCTTACAACCCGTTCGCGGTCGGTATCGGGCTCGATGAGGACACGGCGGCGTTCATCGGCCCCGACGAGACCGTCGAGGTCGAGGGGAGCGGTGGCGTGACCATCGTCGATGGGTCGGACGTCAGCTATTCGTCCGTCGACACGGTCGTCGAGGGACAGCCGGTCTGCATGCTGGGCCTGCGGCTGCACGTGCTGGTGGCGGGCGCGACTTTCAACCTGCACACCCGCATCGCCACAATAGGTACGGTGACCCAGTCCAGGGAGTGATTGCCAGGGAAGCCCACGCGCGGCGAGTTGCCTTGAACAACTACTACGATTCTCGTCAGCAACACTCATGCGCATCCTCGATCGTTCGGTCTATGTCGGTCCCTCGCTGTACGCGCGCTTCCCGGTCATCCGCCTGGAGCTCGACCTGGGGGCGCTGGAAGCCTGGCCCACCGGGCGCCTCGGGAGCGTGTTCGTCGATGCGCTGAGCGAGGCACTCCCGGGCCTCGCCGAGCACGGCTGCTCGTACCGCGAGCCCGGCGGCTTTTTCCGCCGCATGCGCGAGGGCGAGGGCACCTGGCTCGGGCACGTGCTCGAGCACGTCGCGATCGAGCTGCAGAACATCGCCGGCGAGGCGGTCACCTTCGGCAAGACGCGCAGCGCGCTTGCCCCGGGGGTGTATACGGTGGTTTATGAGTACGCGCAGCGTGATGAGGGCATCGCGGCCGGCGAGCTCGGGCTGCGACTGTTGTGCTGGTTGCTGCCGGATGCGGTGCGCCCGGCCGGCAGCATGCCCGAGGGCTGGAACTGGCCCGAGGCACGCGATCAGTTCATCCGCTTCGCGCAGCGTCGCGCGCTCGGGCCCTCGACCGCATCGCTGGTGCGCGCCGCGGAAACACGCGGCATCCCCTGGCTGCGCCTGAACGATCAGTCACTGGTGCAGCTCGGCCACGGCAAGTACCAGCAGCGCATCCAGGCGACCGTCACCGGGCGCACCCCGCATATCTCCGTCGAGCTCGCCAGTGACAAGGAGGAAACCAACAAGATCCTTGCAGGACTCGGCTTGCCGGTACCGCAGCAGGAGCTGGTGCAGAGCGAAACGCAGGCGGTGCGCGCCGCGCAGCGTATCGGCTTTCCGGTCGTCACCAAGCCCTACAACGGCAACCACGGGCGCGGCATTTCCATCCGCCTGACCACTGATGAGGAAGTGGCGCACGGCTACACCGTGGCGCGCGAGCATTCGCGCTCCGTGATCGTCGAGACCTTTCTGGAGGGCGACGATCACCGCCTGCTGGTGGTGAACGGTGAGCTGGTGGCCGCAACGCGGCGCACCCCCGGGCACGTGGTGGGCGACGGCGAGCACAGCGTCGCGCAGCTGATCGAGGTCGTGAACTCGGATCCGCGCCGCGGGGTAGGGCACGAGAAAGTGCTCACCCGCCTCGAGCTCGATGCGCAGGCGCACAAGATGCTCACGCGCGCAGGACTTACCGCCGAGTCGGTGCCCGCGAAGGATCAGATCGTGTATCTGCGCTCGACCGCCAACCTGTCCACCGGCGGTACCGCCACCGACGTCACCGACGTCATTCATCCCGACAACCGCGAGATGGCCGAGCGCGCCGTGCGCGCCATCGGACTCGACGTCGGGGGCGTGGACTTCCTGTCGAAGAACATCACTGAGAGCTATCGCAAGATCGGCGGCGGCATCTGCGAGGTGAATGCCGCGCCGGGTTTTCGCATGCACGTGGCGCCCTCCGAGGGCACGGCGCGTGATGTCGCAGCCCCGGTGATCGACATGCTGTTCCCGCCGGGCGCGGCCTCGCGCGTGCCGATCGCGGCCATCACCGGCACCAACGGCAAGACCACCACCGCGCGCATGCTGGCGCATCTCACCAAGATGGCAGGCTTCACCCCCGGACTCACTACCACCGACGGCGTCTACATCGACGGCCAGCGCACGGTGCAGGGCGACATGACGGGCCCGGTTTCCGCGCGCATGGTGCTGGCGGATCCGCAGATCGACATCGCGGTGCTGGAGACCGCGCGCGGCGGCCTGCTGCGCGCCGGCATGGGCGTGAACGAAGTCAACGTCGGCGCGGTGCTCAACGTGCAGCCCGATCACCTGGGCCTGAAAGGCATCGAGACACTGGAGCAGCTCGCAGAAGTGAAGCGCATCGTCGTTGAAGTCGCCACCGACTGCGCGGTGCTCAATGCCGATGACCCGCTGGTGCTGAAGATGTCGGGCTACACGGAGGCGAAGAACATCTGCTACGTCACCATGAACCCGCAGCACACCCTGGTGCGCGAGCACATCCGCGCCGGCGGGCGAGCCTGCGCGCTGGAGGCGGGCGTGAACGGCCAGATGATCACGCTCTACGACCACAACGGCCACATTCCGCTGCTGTGGACCCACCTGATTCCCGCGACCCTCGAAGGCCGCGCCACGCACAACGTGCAGAATGCGATGTTTGCCGCGGCAATAGCCTTCTCGCTCGGCATTAAGCTGGACGCCATCCGCCAGGGCCTGCGCACTTTCGACTCGACGTTTTTCCAGGCGCCCGGCCGCATGAACGTGTTCAACGAGCACCCCTTCAAGGTGCTGTTCGACTACGGGCACAACGCGCACGCGGTAGCGGTGATGACCGATCTCGCGCAGCGCCTCGACGTCACCGGGCGGCGCATCGTGGTGCTCGCAGGTCCGGGCGATCGCCGTGACGAGGACCTGGTGGCCATCGCCCGTGCGGTCGCGGGCCGCTTCGACCACTACATCTGCCGCCGCGACGATAACCTGCGTGATCGCGCACCGGAGGAGGTGCCGCGCATCATGGCGGCGGCGCTGCGTGCCGCGGGTGTGCGCGAGCAGGCGATCTCGCTCATCCCCGATGAGCAGGAGGCCATCGCCGCGGCGCTCGACATGGGGCAGCCGGGCGATCTGCTGCTGGTATTCGCCGACGCGCTGGTGCGCTCCTGGAAGCAGATCACCAAGTTCAGGCCGGCGGGATCGGCAGCTCCTCAGCCTGCGCCCCAGCCGGCGCCCGTGTACACGGGCGAAGCGACGCCCGCGGCTGAGGGTAGCCTCAACCCGGGCGAGGCGGTCGCTCCCGCCTTCAGCCTCGAGGGGCTGATCCGGGATGAGCGCGGTGTGCGGGTCGCACCGGAGGCCGAAGACTGAACGCCGCCATCGTGCTGCCGTTCGACTCATCGAGGCGTTTGACGGGCGCCAACCTGTTCTTCGCCGCCAGCGGCGCGCTGCTCGAGACCCGCGAAACGGCCGTGGATGAGGCGCTGCTCTGTGCCTGGCGCGCGCGCGCCGAGCGGGCCCGCTCGCACCTCGGGTGGCGCATGCGGGGTGTGGTGGCGCGCCGCCATGCGGGCGGCACCTCGCTCGCGCTCGCCGCTCCCTGCGATCAGCTGTTCGTCGCGACGGAAGTCAACGAGTGGGCACTGTGCGCCGCGCTCGTGGCGCGCGATCCGCATCACTGGAGCGGACTCGAGGAGGCGCTGGCCGCCTCTGCGCTCGAGGAGGCCGCGGACGCCTCCGCAGTCATCCCGCCGGTGCTGGATGAGCCCGCGGCCTTCGCACGCTTCGAACGCCTCGCCGCGGGCGAGGCGCGGCCCGGGCTCATGGCGCTTCTGGATGCGGCCAACGAGCGCAGACTCCCGCACCTGCTGGACGACACCCTGCTCACACTGGGCGCGGGTGAGGGCTCACGCCACTTCGAGCTCGCCGCCCTGCCGGATGTTGCCGATGTTCCCTGGGGCGAGCTGCGCGACATTCCGACCGCGGTGGTCACCGGTTCCAACGGCAAGACCACCACGGTGCGGCTGCTCAGTGCCTGCGCCCGGGCGCACGGCTGGCGCGCCGCTTACTGCTGCACCGACGGGGTATTCCTCGACGGGGAGCTCGAGGCAGCCGGGGACTACTCCGGGCCCGCGGGGGCGCGTCGCGTGCTGCGCGAGCGCCGCGCCCAGGCCGCGATCGTGGAAACCGCGCGCGGCGGCATTCTGCGACGCGGCCTCGCGGTGTCCGAGGCGCAGGTAGCGCTCGTCACCAATGTCAGCCCGGATCACTTCGGCGAATACGGGATCGACGACCTGGCAGCCCTCGCCGACGTGAAGCTGTCGGTCGCGAGCGTCGTGACACCCGACGGACTTCTGGTGCTGAACGCCGACGATGCACAGCTTGTGGAGAAGGCGCCCGGTCTCACGCCGCGCTTCGGCCGCAGCCCGCTGCTCGGCTGGTTCGCGCTCGACGCCGATGTTGCCCTGCTGCGCGAGCATCGTGCGCGCGGCGGCTCGACCTGCGGTGTGCGCGGCGGGCGGCTTGCCTTGAGTCACGCGGGCGCCGACCACGACCTGGGCTCGATCGCCGCGATGCCGCTCACCGTCGAGGGCAGTGCGACCTACAACATCGCGAACCTCGCGGGCGCGGCGCTCGCGGCGGCAGCGCTCGGCGTGCCCCCGGCGACCATCGCGGCCGTTGTGGCGCGCTTCGGGGCGAATGCCGCGGACAACTTCGGACGCCTGATGCGCTTTGAGCGCGGCGGCGTGCGGGTGCTGCTGGACTACGCGCACAACCCCGAAGGCCTGCGGGGATTGCTCAACGTCGCCGAACATCTGCGCGGCGGGACGGGGCGCCTCGGCCTGTTGCTCGGCCATGCCGGCAACCGGCAGGACACGGAGATCGAGGAACTGGCGCGCACCGCTGCGCAGTTTCGCCCCGCCCTCGTCGTCGTGAAGGAGAACGAAGCGCACCTGCGCGGCCGCGAGCCGGGCGAGATACCGCGCATCATCCGCGCGGCGCTGCTGCGCGCCGGGTTGCCGCAAGCCTCGCTCGCCGTGCGCATGAGCGAGGCCGAGGCGGCGCGTTACGCACTCGAGTGGGCGCAGCCGGGTGATGTGCTGGCGCTGCCGGTGCACTCTGCCGCGGCGCGCGCCGAGGTACTGGCGCTTCTCGAAGGATGATGACGCGCTGCCGCGGGCGCGCAATCGTCGTGAACTCCCACACGGGCCTCATTGTTGGTCGCGAATCATGCCCGGGGTGCATCGCTTCGCGCCGGTGCCGGGCGCGCCTCAGTGCGCGCCGGTGAGCGCGCTGTAGCCGTTCCAGATGATCTCGATCCCGATGCACATCAGGATGAACGCGGATAAGCGCACCAGCACTTCGAGCCCGGTCTCGCCCAGCAGCCGGGCAATGTTCTCGGCGAAACGGTACGCCAGATAAATCGTGACGGCGATCGCCACCACCCCGAGCACCGCGCCGGTTGCGTGCTCGGCGAGCTGCGAGAGCCCCGGAAGGCCTGCGGGCTTGCGGCTGCCGATGGTGATCGCGACCGACATGGAGCCCGGACCGACCGTGAGCGGCATGGTGAGCGGATAGAAGCTGCCGACCTTCTTTCCCGGTCCGCCCTGCAGGCCCGCAGAGCCGGCGTGATCCGACCACTGCTCCTGTGTCAGGAGTTTCCAGCCAAGGGCCGCGACCACGAGTCCCCCCGCGATGCGTACCACCGGCAGCTCAATGCCGAAGAACTCCAGCAGCCAGGGCCCCAGGGCCATGGATCCCAACAGCAGCGCGAAGCCGTTGATGGCCGCCTTGCGCGCCAGCACCGGCCGCTCCGCGGCGGGCAGGTTCGCAGTCAGAGCGAGAAAGAAGGGTGCGGCCTCGAACGGATTGACGATGGGAAACAGTCCGGCGAACGTCAGCAGGAACGCGCTGGCGACCGCGTTCACGCAGGCGCGCCTCCGGCCTGAAACCGCGAAGGCCGCGGCATCGTCATGGCGTTTTTGCCTGCAGCAGCTGGTCGATCGCGGCCTCCACTGTCTTGGCCGCGTGCTCGCCGGCGTGCATCTCGCCGATCGCGCTGCCGTACAGCAGCCCGTCGCGCCCGATCAGATAGAACGCCGGCCAGTATTGATTGTGCAGGGCGCCCCAGTAGGAGTAATCGCCGTCCAGCATCACCGGATAGCGGATGCCGAGGCGCGCCACCGCCTGGCGTACGTTCCCGGGCGATCTCTCCTCCCGCAGCTCAGGGGTATGGACCCCCACCACCACGAGCCCGGCAGCGGCCTTGTCGCGCGCCACCGATTCCACCCACGCTGTCGAATTCAGGCAATTCACGCACTCGAAGGCCCAGAATTCCACCAGCACCACCTTGCCGCGCAGGCCCGCGAGCGTCAGGGGCGCGGAATTGATCCAGTCCGCGGCCGCGCGGTGACTGAACTCGGGCGCTGCGCTCGGGCTGGCACCGCGGGCGCAGCCCACGGCCGCCCAGGCGGTCAGTGCCATAAGCGCAATGCGTTTCGTCCCCTTCATATACCATCATCTCTCGCGAGGGCTTAGTTCTCTGCAGCAGTATGAATGCCAAGATCTGCCTCGTCACGGGGGCCACGCACGGGATTGGCCTGGCCACCGCCCGGGCGCTGGCCGCGAGCGGCGCGAGCGTCCTGGTCCACGGCCGGGACCTGAGCCGCGCACGGGCCGTGGCCAGCGATATCAGCCGTGATACCGGCAACCGCGGCGTGCGCTGCGTCCAGGCGGATTTCGCGCAGCTCGCACAGGTACGGCGTCTGGCGCACGAGCTGCAGTCGCAGCTGCCGCGCCTCGATGTGCTGATCAACAATGCCGCGGTGATGGCCGCCGCGCGCGTACACAGCGCGGACGGTTACGACCTGACCTTTGCGGTCAATCACCTGGCGCCGTTCCTGCTCACCAATCTGCTGCTGGACAAGCTCAAGGAGTCCGCGCCGTCGCGCGTGATCGTGGTGGCCTCCAATGCCCATCGGCGCGCCAGGCTCGACTTCAGTGATCTCATGAACGCCAGGGTCGCAGGGTTTCGGGCCGCCTACGCGCGCTCCAAGCTCGCCAACGTGCTGTTCGCGCGCTCGCTCGCCCGGCGCCTCGCAGGCAGCGGCGTCACCGTGAACACGCTGCATCCGGGCCTGGTCAACAGCCACCTGTTTCACAACAGCCCCGCGCTGCTGAGAGTCCTGCTCGCGAGCGTCGGACGCTGGTTCATGCTCTCGCCGCAACAGGGCGCGCGCGGCAGCGTGTATCTGGCGATAGCGCCGGAGGTCGGCAGCCAGTCGGGCGGCTACTACCACGGTTGCAGGCGCGTGGCGCCGAGCGTCGCTGCCCAGAGCGATGCCTGCGCCGAGCGTCTGTGGCAGGAAAGCGCGCGCCTGACGGGGCTGGCCGCATGAGCCGGGCATTCGTGCGCGAGTCCGACGTGGACACGGCCGCGTTGCCGGATCGCGCGGTGAGCACTCATCCGAACTTCGTCACGCCGCGCGGACTTGCGGCGATCGAGGCGCGCGTGCGCGAGCTGGAAGGGGAACGGCAGGCGGCGCGCGACAGCGGCGACGCCGCGGCACGCGCGCGCGTGGAGCGGGACCTGCGCTACTGGAGCGTGCGGCGCGCCAGTGCCCGCGTGGTCGGACCGGCGGCGTCCGCGGAGCGGGTGCGTTTTGGCATGCGCGTCACCCTGCAGCTCGGCGGCGACGCCATTCAGACCTTCCAGCTGGTCGGCGAGGACGAAGCGGACGCCGCCCACGGGCTTTTGAGCTGGATTGCGCCGCTTGCCCAGTCACTGCTGGGCAAGGCGGCCGGCGACCGTGTGCCCTTTCAGGGAGGCGAGGCGCTGATCGTCAGCATCGAGCCGTGAGGCAGCTGCGCCAGTACGCGCTTGACGATGCGATCGAGGCGCTCCGGGGTCAGCTCGAGGAAGCCGGGTGCGACGCGCACCCGGCGCGCCACCTCCGGCGCGAGCCGCCGCTGCGCGCGGTACATGCGTGTGCGCACGGTCGTCTCGTGCACGCCGAGGGAGGCGGCGGTTTCGATGCTGCTGATGCCTTCCACCACCCGCAGCACGAACACGGTGCGAAAGACCTCCGGCAGGCCGCCGATCGCCTGCTCGAGCGCGCGCCGCTCCTGCATCTCGTCGGCGCCGGCGCTCGCGGGCGTCGCTGCCGGCGCTAGTTGCCGCGGCGCCGCGGGCGGCCCGGATCGAACGGTGGCGCGCAGCGCCCGTGCCTGGTTGAACGCCAGGCGCGTCACCCAGGCGGCGAATTTTCCGGTGGGCGCGTAACGATTCAGATCGCCGAATGCGGCCAGATACGCGTCCTGCACCGCCGAGTCCGCCGCGTCCTCATCCGGCAACACGCTGCGGGCGACGCGAAACATCCGCCGGCTGTAGCGCCGGATCAGTGCCTCGATCGCACGTTGCTCCCCGCCGCGCGCGCGCTCGATGAGCAGCAGGTCGGGCAGCTCGACCGTTGCGGCCGGGGTGCCCCCGCGCCGCGCGCGCGCGTCGCTCGTCTCGAGGCTACGGACCTGAGTCACTGGTTCCAGCATGGGCGTCGACATCAATGTGTATCCTATGGTTGGCCATGAAAAGGAGACCGGCCCGCATCGCGGGCTATTGCGTCGTGTACGCTCTGGCGCTGCGCGCGCTTCAGCCCGCACCCGGCGCCGACCTGAGCCCCGCGACCACGGCGCGGGTGCACCCGCAACGGTGGCCGAAGCTGCGGCCGGCGCTGCCGCACGATCAGAGGCTCGAGAGGCGCATCGATGAGCTGCTCGGGCGCATGACGCCCGAGCAGAAGGTCGGTCAGCTCATCCAGGCCGATATCGACAGCATCGTTCCCGATGACCTGCGTCACTATCCCCTCGGATCCATTCTGAACGGCGGCAATTCCTCGCCCCACGGCGATAAGCTCGCTCCACCCGGTGAGTGGCTGGCGCTCGCCGACCGGTTCTATGACGCCTCGCTCGCCGCGCCCGGGTCCCCGGGGATCCCCGCCCTGTGGGGGGCGGACGCGGTGCACGGGCACAACAACATCCCGGGAGCCACGATATTTCCACACAACATCGGGCTGGGCGCAGCGCGCGACCCGCAGCTCATCCGCCGCATCGGCGAGATCACCGCGCTCGAGGTGCGGGTCACCGGGCTCGACTGGGCGTTTTCCCCCACGGCCGCCGTGGCGCGTGATGCCCGCTGGGGACGAACCTACGAGAGCTACTCGCAGAATCCCGCACTCGTGCGCCAGTACGTCGCCGCCATGGTGAGGGGGTTGCAAGGCACGCCCGGCACGCGCCAGTTTCTCGACGCCGCACACGTGATCGCGACAGCGAAGCACTTTCTGGGCGACGGCGGCACCGGCGGCCAGGACCAGGGTGACAACAGCGCCACCGAGAGCGAGCTGCGCGACGTCGACGGCGCCGGCTACCCGGCAGCGATCGCCGCCGGCGCACAGACCGTGATGGCGTCCTACTCCAGCTGGCACGGCGTGAAGATGCACGGCTACCAGGCGCTGCTCACCGATGTCCTCAAGGGTCGCATGGGCTTCGACGGTCTGGTGCTCGGGGACTGGAACGGCCACGCGCAGCTGCCCGGATGCACGCCCGACAACTGCGCCGCGGCGCTCAATGCCGGCCTCGACGTGTTCATGGCGCCGGACGGCTGGCGCGCGCTGCATGCCCACACATTGGCGCAAGTGACGTCAGGCGAGATTTCCGCGGCACGGCTCGACGATGCGGTCCGCCGGGTGCTGCGCGTCAAGCTGCGCGCACACCTGGATCGCGAGGGACGTCCGTCGTCGCGGCCGTTTGCCGGCCGCTTCGCGCTGCTCGGCGCGCCGGCGCATCGCGCGGTGGCGCGCCAGGCGGTGCGCGAGTCGCTGGTGCTGCTGAAGAACCGCCATCACCTCCTGCCCCTGTCGCCGCACGCGCGCGTGCTGGTGGCGGGTAATGGCGCCGACAACATCGCCAGGCAAAGCGGCGGCTGGACCATTACCTGGCAGGGCACCGAGCCCAACCAGGACTTTCCGCATGCGCAATCGATCTACGCGGGCATCGCGCGCTGCGTGACGGCCGCGGGCGGCACGGCGGAGTTGAACGAGGCGGGCGAGTTCCACACCCGTCCCGACGTCGCGATCGTGGTGTTCGGCGAGAACCCGTACGCGGAAGGAGCGGGCGATGTGCCCTCGCTCGAATACAGTCCGGGCGACAAGCGCGATGTGGCGCTGCTGCGCCGGTTGCGCGCCGCGGATGTGCCGGTGGTCGCCGTGTTGCTCTCCGGGCGCCCGCTATGGCTCAACGCCGAGCTCAATGCCGCCGACAGCTTCGTGGCGGCCTGGCTCCCGGGGCCCGAGGGCGAGGGCGTCGCGGATGTGTTGTTCCGGGCGCCGGACGGCGCGGTGCGCTACGACTTTCGCGGCAGGCTGCCGTTCTCCTGGCCGCGTTCCGCGCGCGTGCCGGCCGTGGATCACCGGCCCGGCGAGCCGCCGCTGTTTCCTTACGGCTACGGACTCACCTACGAGGACGACGGCGACCTTCAGCCGCTGCCCTGATCCCCCGAACCCGCGCCCACCGCCACCCAGGCGAGATCGGAGCTCGATACCGAGCCGAGGTTGAAATTGCGGGCGCTAGCTGCCATGCGGGTGAGCGCCTGGGCGATCGGCATCGGCGGCTGCGTGTCGCCCTTCCTGGTCTTGTGGAAGCGCACCGGGTTGATGCGGGCGACGACGTAGTTGCGCAGGTATGGGGACTTGAACCCGCGCGCCTGCAGGCCGGCGATGATCCCTTTGACACGGGCGTCGATTTCAGTGAGACGCGCGGCGTAGTCCTCGCGTTGCCGCAGGCTCGCCGCCAGAGTGCGATCGCTGAAGCGGTCGACCTTCTTGAGAAACGCGCTGTAGGCGCCGCCCGCAAAGCGCGCTGACTTCTGGTAGACGATGCCGAGCGTCAGCAGTTCCGCCGCTTCGAACTCCGCGGCGAACTGCGCTTCGCGTTCGCGGCCGCGGTGCTTGGCGAGGTTACGCGCCATGCGGATGACCTCCAGGCTCCGGTCTTTCAGGTTGTGAGCCTTTTCGGTGTTGAGCGCCAGTATCCGGTAGGCGAGCGAATCGTCCGGCGAGATCAGCGCCGTGATCTGTTTCAGTCCCAGCACCTTGCCCGCAGCCAGGCGGTGGCGGCCGTTGGGCGTCCACAAGCGCCCGTCCTCGCCGCGCACCACGATGAGCGGATCGAGGAACGCGGCCGTCTCATCGATCTTCGCGGCCAGGCGCTTCGTGTGTGCGGGTGAGAGGTCGCGCTGAAAAGGCGTGGGTTGCACCGCATTCAGCGGCAGGCTCGCCAGCAACAGGGTGCGTCCTCCGAGGGGCTCGTGGTACGCGCCGATGGGAGCGCCGCCCGCCTCGCGCACCAGCGCGACGAGCTCGGCGACTGCCGGACTGTCGATGGCGATGGCGACCTGTGCCGCGTCGAGCCCGCGCGCCTGCTTGCCGGGCGCCAGCCGCCCGCGACGCGCGCGGCGTGCGGCCGCGCTGCGCGTGCGCGTCGCGGCGCTCTGGCTGCGTGTTGCCATGGTGTCATCTCTCCAGCGGAGCAGTGTGCGAGAATGACCGATTGCGCAGGATGTTGCCATGGATTCCTTGAGCCGCGCACAGCAGTTGCCGGCGCAGCGCCTCGACGCCGCCGGTCGCGCGCACGTGGATCAGCGTGCCGTGATCGCGCTCGCCGTGCCACTGATGGCGAACAGCGCGGTGCAGATCGTCCTCAACCTCACCGACATGTGGTTCATGGGGCGCATTTCCACCAAGGCGCTCGCGGCGGTCGGTGCGGTGCAGTGGCTGGTGATCGTCGCGGTGCTGGTGCTGGGCGGCGCCGGCACCGCGGTGCAGACGCTGGTGGCGCAGAATTTCGGTGCGCGCCGCTACCGGCGCGCGGGGCAGGCAGTATGGACCGCGTTGTGGGCGATGGCATGCGCGGCGCCGCTGTTCGTGCTGGTGGGTGCTGCGCGCCACCTGATTCTCGCGCCGTTCGGGTTCGATCCGCAGGTCGAGCAGCTCGCCTCCGCGTTCTGGTATCCGCGTGTCGGCGGAGCCTGCGTCGGAGCGGCGGTGTGGGCCATGCTCGGATTCTTCAACGGCATCGGGCGGCCGCGCGTCACGCTGCTGATCACCATCGTGACCACGGTCACGAATGCGCTGCTGAACCAGCTGTTCATCTTCCGCCTGGGGTGGGGCATCGCCGGTTCCGCCTGGGCCACCAACGTCGCGCAGGTGACGGGTCTGTTGTTTGCGGTGGCGATTTTTTTGCGGGCCGATTATCGTCATCGGTACTGCTCGCACCTGACGTGGCGGCCGCACGCCGGCGTACTGCTGCAGCAGCTGCGCCTCGGGGTGCCCATGGGGCTGTCGCCGGCCGCGGACCTGTTGGGATTCGCCACCTTTCAGATGATGCAGACGCGGCTCGGCACGGCCGGCGGCGCCGCCACGCAGATGGTGGTGATCCTGACTTCACTCGCCTACATGCCGGGGTTCGGTATTGCTTCCGCGGGCACGACGCTGGTCGGGCAATCCATCGGCGCGGGGGCGCGCGACTGGGCGCTGCGGGTCGGCAACCGCGTGATCGGGCTCGCGGCCCTCTACATGGGCGGTATCGGCGTGCTGATTGCGCTGGCCGGTCCCTGGGTGCTGCCGTTTTTCGCCGGCTCGCACGATGCCGAGGCTGCCACCGCGGTCGCGCTCGGCATGCAGCTGCTGTGGCTGGCGGCCGGCTACCAGTTCTTCGACGGCCTGAATCTCGGCAGCAGCATGTGCCTGCGCGGCGCGGGCGATGTCAGGATCCCGGCGGTGCTGGTGCTGGCGGTATCGCTGCTGATGTTCGTGCCGCTGGCGCATGCCTTCACGTTTGCGCCCGGACAGGGCTGGGTGCAGTTCCTGCCGCAATTCGGCTGGGGCGCCGTCGGCGGCTGGGTTGCGGTACTCATCTATGTCATGGTGCTGGGTAGCACGCTGTTCCTGCGCTGGCGCTCCCGGGCTTGGCAGAAAATCCGCCTCTGAGCGCTCACAGCGCGCCCCGACAGACATGTTCATCACGCTGAAATCGCTGTTGCGTACCCTGCTGCTGCCGCCGGCGGGCCCGCTGTTGATCGCGGCCGCCGGGGCCTGGCTGCTCAGGTCGCGCACCTCGGCGCGCACTGCCAGGGCCGGCTGGCTGTTGCTCGCCGCGGGCCTGGCGTCGCTGTGGCTGCTGGCGACGCCGCTGGTGGCGGATGCCCTGGCGCGGGCCGCTGAACGTGAGCCGGCGCTCGATCTCACCCGCCCGGTGCAGGCCGGGGCGATCGTCATTCTCGGCGGCGGCGATGAGCGCAGCGCCGCCCCCGAGTATGGCGGCGAACCCGCGCCCGGGTCCGCGCTGCTCGAGCGGGTGGTCTACGGGGCGTTCCTCGCGCATCGCACGGGGCTCCCGGTGCTCGTGTCCGGCACCGCTCGCGAGGCGCTCGCCATGCGCATCTCGCTCGCGCGCGACTTCCGCATCGAGGTGCGCTGGGTCGAGGATCAGTCGCGCGATACCTTTCAGAACGCGCAGTTCTCCTCGCGGCTGCTGAAGGCTGCGGGCGTGTCGCGCATCCTGCTGGTGACGGACAGCGCTCACGAGTGGCGCGCGTCGCACGAGTTTGCGAGCGCGGGATTCACGGTCGTGCCGGCGCCGGTGGGTGTCTGGGCGCCGCGCGAGACCGGGCTCCTGCGCTACCTGCCCGCTCCCACCGCGCTGACGCGTTCCACCGCGGCGCTCTACGAGCTGCTCGGGGATCTGGTGCGCCGCGGGCTCGGGGGCCTGAACCTGCGCAGGCAGGGGTGAATCCAGCGGCTCGTTTCGCATGGATCCGCAAGAGCTGACCACCGTGTTTCGATCGCCGCGCCGGCGCGACTGCGAGGAGCGCTTGCTGGTACTGACCGCGGTGGGGGTCGCCGGCTTCGTGGCGCACGCGGACAGTGAATTCCTGCTGCAGGTCCCGCCGGCTGACGCGCCTTATGCGATCCGGCACCTGCTGCAATACGAAGCGGAGAACCGAGCGCCGCCACCACCGCCACCGCCGCCGCGCGTGTACCCGCACGCGTGGGTTGGCAGCGTGCTGTACGTTGCGGTGTTGATGGGGGTGGCCTGGGCGCTGTCGAACGGGCTCGTGCGGCTCGATGCCTTTGAGCTGGGCGTGCTCGATGCGCAGCGCGTACAGGCCGGTCAATGGTGGCGCGCCTGGACCGCGCTCACGCTGCACCTGGATGGTCCGCACCTGGCCGCGAACCTGGTCGCCGGGGCGTGGTTCGGCTACCTCGCGGCCCGGCAGATGGGCGGCGGTACGGCGTGGCTGCTCACCGTCACGGGGGCCGCGCTCGCGAACCTGCTCGAAGGCCTGTTGGGTCCGCCCGAGCACCAGGCGGTTGGCGCCTCGACGGCGGTGTTTGCGGCCCTGGGGGCGATGTCGGCTTACTCGTGGCGTGAGCGTTTCCAGTTGCCACAGCGCTGGGCGCGACGCTGGGGGCCGCTCATCGCCGGCGTGATTCTGCTGGGCTGGACCGGATCCGCCGGGGAAGGCACGGATCTGGTCGCGCACCTGGCGGGATTTGCGGTCGGGGCGCTGCTGGGCGCCACCGTCGGTCTACCGCGGTTTCAGGGCCTGTTGGAGCGTGTGCCGCAATGGCTGACCGGCGCCGCCGCGCTCGCCTCGCTTGCGATCGCCTGGAGCTGCGCGCTGACGAGCTGAACGCGGCGCGCTCAAGGCCCTTCGACCAGGTAACCTTTCGCTCTGAGCGCGGCGAGCGCGCCGTTCTCGCCCAGCAGCCGATCCATCGATTGCACGGCAAGCGTGCCGCGATTGCGCGCGAGACTGTCCTGCACCGCGATCAGCCAGTCATCCTGCGCGCGCGCAATGAGGTTGCGCACCCGCTCGGACGTGGAGACCGCAGCGACGCAGGCGCTACGGTCGTCCGCGTGCGGAAGCCGGCGCAGGGTGTCGACGTCTCCCAGCGCCCAGGCGCGCGCCCGGGTCTGCATCGGACCCAGGTCCGTCTCCAGCAGCGTCACCACGGCGTCGAGGCACGCGATCTCGCTCGACAGGGGCGTCGCTTCGACATCCTTCAGCACTTTGACCGGATCGTCGATCTTCAGCCTGTCCTGGTGTACGCGCACGCCCTGCGAGCGGGCGAGCCTGAGCACCGACTGCTGCACTTCGTTCTGCAGCGCCAGCCCCGAGGCGTCGAATACCCGGGTGAGCAACTGCCGCGCGGCGAGCATCGGGCGCATCTCCTCGAGCTTGCTGTCGTTGGGGTCGAAGCGCGCCTTGAGCGCGGCGACGCGCGCATACAGCGGCGGCGGCAGGGCCTGGCGCAGGGGCATGTGATCCGGAGGCTTCTGCAGGCGCCGCCACTCGATGTACACGCGCAGCGCGGTGAGCGGGTTTGCGCCGATGCCGTAAGCGGGCCAGGCGGGCACTACCTCCTGCGTGTTGCGCAGGACCTCCTGCACGGCATCGGGCTGCCAGATCATTTTCTTCGGCAGTGGGGAGATCGTGCCCAGGATCCACAGCGTGTGATCGCCCTTGCGCACTTTCCACATGCGCGGGCCCTCGTGCCGTCCCTCGACCACGATTTCCGTGTCGGGCCCCGGCGCGCCCGCGGCCGCAGCGCCGGCCGGCTGCTGGGCGTGCACGGCCGCGGCGCCCGCCAACAGCAACGCGCATCCGGCTGCGGCGTGCAGCCCGCGGGCGAAGTGGCCGATGCGACTGCTCGTGCGGCGCGAGAGTTCAGTCGCTGGTCGGCAGTTGCCGGGGTGCGGTTTCATTGGTCGGGTCGTACACGCGGGTGAGATCCACGGCGGGCAGCTCCTCGGTGGCGATGTGCAACTTCGCCACCAGGTGCTTGCCGTCCGCCGACAGTCCGTAGCGCTCGGTCACGTCCGGACCTAACTGCGCCCGGACACTGATGACGTACTCCCGGCCCTTCCAGCCGGAGGTCTGGTCTGCGACACCGCTCTGCGCCGATACGACACTGCGCGCGCCGGGTGTGAAGCTGCGCTGCGAGTTGCCGTAGTCGAGCGCGAACTCCCCGGGCCCCTGCCGCACGGTGAGGAAATCGCCGCGGGCGATGCTCGTGCGCAGGACCTGAGCCATGGGCGATCGCAGCAGCGGATCCGGGCGAGGAGCGCCGTGGGCGGTGCGCACCGGGGCGGAATCCTCCTCGAGCGGCTGATCCTGGGGTTGAGAGGTGCGCGTGCCGCCGCGGCGCACGTCCGGCTGCGGTGTGGCCGTCACCCGTCGACCGATGCGCTTGAAGGCCTCGGCGCGCATCCGCTCCAGCACCTTCTGCGGGTCGTCGCTGGCGGTGCGATTCAGCTTCCATGCGCCTGCCAGGGTGACGCCCGCCGGCGCATCCGGCGACAGTCTGGAGCCCGCGCACCCGGCCAGAGTCGTGGCGGCGGCGGCGCACAACAGCACCCTGCCGGCGCGGACGATCGGCATATTGTCGTATCCTCGCTTCCCCGGACTTAGGTGCAGCATCGCAGTTCGCCACGCCCCTGCGCAATCATGAACCGACCCAAGGCCCGATGAAGCGACGCAAGGCCACCGAACTCGAGCGCCTGCGGCGGCGGATCACGCGCCTCGACGCGCAGAGCATCGATCGGCTCTATGGCCTGGAGCCGGTCTGGGAGCCGGCCACCGGACAGGCACGCGTAGCGCCCGAGGTGTTCGTGGCCGTGCGCTGCCCGTATTGCGGCGAGCGGTTGGAAACGCGGGTCGATCTGACCGCGGACGAACCGGCGTACGTGGAAGATTGCGAAGTCTGCTGCCGCCCGATCGAGTTCCAGATCGAGCGCGACGAGGGCGGGGCATTGCTGGCGCTGCAGGTCCGGCGCCTGGACTAGCTACATAAAGAGGCGCGGATTCGCCGCGAGCGTCGCACAGCGACGACAGCCGGGCGGAATTTTTCCAGGACCCGGACCATCTGACTGGAATATCCCCGCGGTATCACTACTATGCGCTGCGGCAGTTCTCATGGAGGAAGCCGGGTATGAACAAGTCAGCCGTAACCGGGTTTGTGGTCGGTGCCATTGTCGTGACGGCAGCCGGCGCGGTCGCCGGCTATCGCGTCGTCAGTGCCTCGCGCGGCGCCGAGGTTGTCAGTGTCAAAGCCCTGAGCAAGACGATCAAGACGCCCCGGCAGGAATGCCACGACGTGCAGGTCACCCGCACCAAGCCGGTGAAGGACCGCGATCGCCTGGTGGGCACGGGTGTCGGGGCAGTGGTGGGCGGCCTGCTTGGCCACGAGATCGGCGGCGGCAGCGGTAAAGCGCTGGCCACGGTTGCCGGAGCCGCGGCAGGCGGCTATGCCGGCAACAAGATTCAACAGAAGGTGCAGCAGGGGGACACCTACACCACGAGCGAACAACAGTGCACCACCGTGTACGACCGCAGCGAGGTGCCGGCCGGCTACGAGGTGGTGTACGTGCTCAACGGCAAGGAGCACCACGTGCACATGGACCATGATCCTGGGAAGCGGATCCCCGTGAAGGATGGCCATATCATCACGGACGCCGAGGCCAAATCCGGGGGGTCCACACCCGGATAGGCTTTCGGCGCTGCTGCGCGCCTCTAGGGCGCGACCGCCGCTTCCAGAAACACAAGGCTGCGGGCGTCGGCGTCGAGGCGCACGCGCACGCCGAGCGGCACGGGCTCGTTGACCTCGCCGTGGCCGATGGGAAAGCCGGCGGCGCAGGGCAGGCCGGTCGCGAGCGCCAGCTCGCGCAGCACCTCGGCGCTGCTGTAAGGCGCGTCCCGTTCCTCGCAACCGGTGAACGAGCCGAGCACGATGGCGCGCACGCGCTCGAATACCCCGGCCAGCTGCAGATGAGTCCACATGCGGTCGAGACGGTAAGGGCGCTCACCCTGATCCTCGAGCAGCAGGATGGCGCCATCGAGCGCCGGCATGAACGGCGTGCCGAGCAGTCGCGTGACGACCGACAGGTTGCCGCCCAGCAGCGGCCCTTCAGCCACGCCGCCGACGCAGGTGAGCGTGCCGCTTAGCGCGGGCGCCGGGGACGTCGATTCCAGCACTCCGAACAGGCGCTCCCGGGTCCCCGGGGGCAGGCGTCCCAGCTGGGTGAGCACCGGTCCGTGAACGCTGATCCGGCCGTGGGCCTGCAGCCACAGGTGCAGCGCCGTGATATCCGAGAAGCCGACCAGCAGCTTCGGCGGGTCGGGGGGTCCGGCGGCTGCCAGCCGCGCCAGCAGACGCATCGCGCCGTAGCCGCCGCGGGCGCAGAACACCGCCCGGATGTCAGGATCGGCCAGCGCCGCGGTGAGCTCGCTCAAACGCCGCGCGTCATCGCCTGCCAGGTAGCGGCGCCGCTCGAATACTCCCGGGCCGTACTCGGCGCGGTAGCGAGCGCGTATCACGGCCAGACCCGCCTCGAACGAGGCGCGGTCGAAGGCGCTCGCCGGGGCGATGACCGCCACGCGGTCGCGCGGTTGTAGCGCGGGGGGCGGTTGGAAGTGTGCGATCAACGGCGGTCCCTCAATTCACACCACGACATACAATGCCTCACAGCGACTCTAGGCGCGCCGCAAAAGGATCGTCAATGATCGGATTTCTCCTGTGGCTGCTGCTGCTCGTGCTGTGCTGGCCGCTCGCCCTGCTGGCGCTGCTGCTGTACCCGATCGTGTGGCTGCTGATGTTGCCCTTCAGGCTGGTGGGACTCACGGTCGAGGGGGTGTTTGCGCTGCTGCGGGCGCTGATCCTGCTGCCGGCGCGAGTATTGGGCGCACGGCGCTGAGCGAGCTGCTGCTTGGGCTCGCGCGCCGCCCGCGTTCAGTCCGAGAGCGCCTTCAGATCGGAGCGCAGCGCCGCGCGCTCGCGGTCGAGCTGCTCGAGCCGCTGCGCGGCATCGCGCAGCGCGCTCAAGTTCTTGACCGGGGCGGCGTGCAGGCGACGGTAAGCCGTGCGCGCCGCGAGCCACAGGCGGGTCATGCGGGCGTAGCGGGCCGCGACTTCGCGGCGCAGGGTGATGATGCCTAAGGCGCTGGCTTGCATCGTCGCCATCACGCTTGAAAGCCAGCGCCGCTAACAGTGCAGCCGTCACAATCCGTGCGCGTTTCTTCACGCCGCCCTCACACCCGCCGGGGTAGCGTGGCCGCCTGAAACCGTCGCGGGGCATTAAGGTGGATTTCATTTTCATCCTCGCACTGGTCGCGCTCTACGCGGCAACTCGCTGGCTGATCGTGGGTGTCTCCAGGCTCGGAGGCATGAAATGAGCGTCCCGTACGCCCTCAGCGCGCTGCTCGCCGCGGGGCTGTTCGCCTACCTGCTGTACGCGCTGCTGAAGCCGGAGAAGTTCTGATGACGGCGCTTGCGGCGACGCTCGTCGGGCTGTTGCTCGTGGTGCTGCTCGCGTGCGTCAAGCCGCTGGGCCTGTACATGGCCAACATCTTCGAGGGGCGCCCCATCTGGCCGCTACGCGCGCTCGGCGAGTGCGAGCGCGGCATTTACCGCCTGTGCGGCATCGATGCGGCGGCCGAGATGAGCTGGAAGCAGTACGCCCTGTGCCTGTTGCTGTTCAACGCCCTGGGGGCGCTCGCGCTGTACGCCCTGCAGCGCTGGCAGGCATGGCTGCCGCTCAACCCGCAGAAATTCCCGGCCGTCGCGCCGGACTCGTCCTTCAACACCGCGGTGAGCTTTATCACCAACACCAACTGGCAGGGCTACTCCGGGGAGTCCGCCATGAGCTACCTCACGCAGATGGCGGGGCTCGCGGTGCAGAACTTCCTGTCGGCGGCCAGCGGCATCGTGGTGGCGATCGCGCTCATCCGCGGGCTCGCCCGGCACAGCAGCGCGACCATCGGCAACCTGTGGGTGGATATGACGCGCGCGGTACTTTACATACTGCTGCCGCTGGCGCTGCTGCTCGCCCTGGCGCTGGTGTCGCAGGGCGTGATCCAGAACTTCAGTCCCTACAAGGATGTGACCACGCTGGAAGCGCGTGTACAGACCCTGCCAATGGGCCCGGTCGCCTCGCAGGAGAGCATCAAGGAGCTCGGCACCAACGGCGGCGGGTTTTTCAACGCCAACTCCGCGCACCCCTACGAGAATCCCAGCGCGCTGACGAATCTGCTGGAGATGCTCGCGATCCTGGTCATTCCTGCGGGCCTGACCTACACCTTCGGCCGCATGGTCGGCGATACCCGCCAGGGATGGGCGGTGCTCGCCGCGATGGCGCTGCTGTTCGTCGCGCTGCTCGCCATCACGCTGCACAGCGAGCAACAGGGTAACCCGGCGATTGCCAGGCTCGGCGTCGATCAGGCCGCCGGCGCCACCCAGTCCGGCGGCAACATGGAAGGCAAGGAGACGCGCTTCGGCATCGCCGCTTCGGCACTGTTTGCCACCGTCACTACCGCGACCTCCTGCGGAGCCGTCAACGGCATGCATGACTCTTTCACGCCGCTCGGCGGCCTGGTGCCGCTGTTCCAGATGCAGCTGGGCGAGGTCGTGTTCGGCGGCGTGGGTACCGGGCTGTACTCCATGCTCATCTTCGCCATCGTCGGGGTGTTCATCGCGGGACTGATGATCGGCCGCACCCCGGAGTACCTCGGTAAGAAGATCGAGGCGTTCGAGATGAAAATGAGCTCGATTGCGATCCTGGTGATGCCGTTCATCGTGCTCACCGGCACCGCGATCGCAGTCAGTGTGGATGCGGGGCGGGCCGGGGTCGCCAATCCCGGCGTGCATGGCTTTTCCGAGATCCTCTATGCCTTCTCCTCCGCCGGCAACAACAACGGCAGCGCGTTTGCCGGTATCTCGGCCGACACCCCGTTCTACAACGTCGCCCTGGCACTCACCATGTGGCTGGGGCGCTTCTGGCCGATCGTGGCGGTGCTCGCCATCGCAGGCTCGCTGGCCGCCAAGAAGCGCATCCCGGTGAGCGACGGCACCATGCCGACGCACGGCATGACCTTCGTGATCCTGCTGATCGGCACGGTACTGCTGGTGGGTGCGCTCACCTTCGTGCCGGCGCTGGCGCTCGGGCCCATCGTCGAGCACCTGATGCTGTGGCAGTGACACACCCGCAACGGAACAGCGCATGACCCGCCCCAAACTCGCCCTGTTTGAGCGCTCGCTGCTGCTGCCGGCGCTGCTGGACGCAGTGCGCAAGCTTGACCCGCGGGTGCAGTGGCGCAACCCGGTGATGTTCGTGGTCTATATCGGGAGCCTGCTGACGACGCTCTTGTGGCTGCAGGCGCTCCTTGGGGCCGGTGAGGCGCCGGCGTGGTTCATTTTCAACATCGCGCTGTGGCTGTGGTTCACGGTGCTGTTTGCGAATTTCGCCGAAGCTCTGGCCGAGGGACGCAGCAAGGCGCAGGCGGCGGCGCTGCGCGGACTGAAGCAGACCGTGTGGGCGAGGAAGCTCGCCCACCCGGCCGAGCGCGAACACGCCACGCGCGTGCGCGCCGAGGAGCTGCGCCGCGGGGACGTGGTGCTCATCGAGGCCGGCGACTACGTGCCCGCCGACGGCGAGGTGATCCAGGGGGCCGCCTCGGTGGATGAGAGCGCGATCACCGGGGAATCCGCACCGGTGATTCGCGAGTCGGCGGCGACTTCTCGGCGGTGACCGGCGGCACCCGCGTGCTGTCGGACTGGATCATCGTGAAGGTCACGGTCAATCCCGGCGAGACGTTCCTCGACCGTATGATCGCCATGGTGGAGAGCGCCAAGCGCCAGAAAACCCCGAACGAGATCGCGCTCACCATCCTGCTGGTCGCGCTCACGCTGGTGTTCCTGCTCGCCACCGCGACGCTGCTGCCGTACTCGCTTTACGGCGTGGCGGTCACCCGGCTCGGCACCCCCATCACCATCACCGCGCTGATCGCGCTGCTCGTGTGCCTCATTCCCACCACCATCGGCGCGCTGTTGTCCGCGATCGGGGTCGCCGGCATGAGCCGCATGCTGCAGGCAAACGTCATCGCCACCTCCGGACGCGCCGTCGAGGCCGCCGGCGACGTCGATGTGCTGCTGCTCGACAAGACCGGGACCATAACGCTCGGCAACCGCCAGGCGGCGACTTTCATCCCGGCGGCCGGTGTCAGTGAAGAGGAACTCGCCGACGCCGCGCAACTCGCCTCGCTCGCCGATGAAACGCCCGAGGGTCGCAGCATCGTGGTGCTGGCCAAGCAGCGCTTCCGGCTGCGCGAGCGCGACCTGTCGGCCCTCGGTGGCTCGTTCGTGCACTTCTCCGCGCACACGCGCATGAGCGGCGTCAACATCGGCGCGCGCCAGATCCGCAAGGGCGCCGTCGACGCCGTTGCCCGGCACGTCGAGGCACTCGGACAGACGTTCCCGAAGGCGGTGCTCGCGAACGTGCAGGAGATCGCGCGCCGCGGCAGCACCCCGCTCATCGTGAGCGATGGGGCGCGCGCGCTTGGCATCATCGAGCTCAAGGACACCGTCAAGGGCGGCATCCGCGAGCGCTTCGGCGAGCTGCGCCGCATGGGCATCAGGACCATCATGATCACCGGCGACAATCCGCTCACCGCCGCCGCGATCGCCGCCGAAGCCGGTGTCGACGGCTTTCTCGCCGAGGCGACCCCGGAGGCGAAACTCAAGCTGATCCGCGCGCACCAGGGCGAGGGACGCCTGGTCGCCATGACCGGCGACGGCACCAATGACGCCCCGGCGCTCGCGCAGGCCGACGTCGCGGTGGCCATGAATACCGGCACGCAGGCAGCCAAGGAAGCCGGCAACATGGTCGATCTCGATTCCAATCCAACCAAGCTTATCGAGGTGGTCGAGACCGGCAAGCAGATGCTGATGACCCGCGGAGCACTCACCACGTTCAGCATCGCCAACGACGTCGCCAAGTACTTCGCCATCATCCCGGCGGCGTTCGTGACCACCTATCCGCAGCTGAACGCGCTCAACGTCATGCATCTGGCGAGCCCGTTCTCGGCGATCCTGTCGGCGGTGATTTTCAACGCGCTCATCATCGCGTGCCTCATCCCGCTGGCGCTGCAGGGTGTGCGCTACCGCGCGCTGGGGGCCGCGATCCTGTTACGGCGCAATCTGCTGGTGTACGGACTGGGCGGCATTCTGGTGCCGTTCGCCGGCATCAAGCTCGTGGACCTGGGGTTGGTGCTTGCGCACCTGGTCTGAAATCCTGCGCCCCGCCGGGGTGCTGCTCACCGCTCTCACCGTGCTCACCGGCGGACTGTATCCGCTGATCGTTACCGGGATCGGGCGGGCACTGTTTCCCGCTGCGGCCGCCGGCAGCATCCTCGAGCGCGACGGGCACGCGCTCGGCTCGAGTCTCATCGGTCAGAGCTTCACCGACCCGGGGCACTTCTGGAGCCGCCCCTCGGCGACCACGCCCCAGCCCTACAACGGCAGCGCGTCGACGGGCTCGAACCTGGGGCCCCTCAACCCGGCGCTCCTCGGCGCGCTCAAGGCGCGCCTGGCGGCGCTGCACGCCGCGGATCCCGGCAACGCCGCACCCGTCCCGGCCGACCTGGTCACGGCATCCGCCAGCGGCCTGGATCCGCACATCAGCCTGGCGGCCGCGTACTATCAGGCCGCGCGGGTGGCGCGCGCGCGCGGCCTCGATGACGGCCGGGTGCGGGCATTGATTGCCGCTCATGGCGAGGGTAGGTTGTTCGGGATTCTCGGCGAGCCGCGCGTCAACGTCCTGGAGCTGAATCTGGCGGTCGATGCGCTGAAATGACCCAACATGGCCGAAGCCCGGCCTGACCCGGACCAGCTGCTGGAACGCATCAAGACCGAGGAAGCGCGCGCCCGGCACGGGCATCTGCGGATCTTCTTCGGTGCCTCCGCCGGCGTCGGCAAGACCTACGCCATGCTCGAGGCCGCGCGCGGCCTGCACTCCGCCGGCACCGACGTGGTGGTGGGTTACGTCGAGCCGCACGGACGCCTCGAGACCGAGCGGCTGCTCGAGGGCCTGCCGCGCCTGCCGCCACTCGCGCTGCGCTATCGCGGCATGGTGCGCCAGGAGTTCGATCTCGACGCGGCGCTGGCACGGCATCCCGACACCCTGCTGGTGGACGAGCTGGCGCACTCCAACCTCACCGGCGGCGAGCCGCCCCCGCGCCACCCCAAGCGCTGGCAGGACGTCGCGGAACTGCTGGCCGCGGGCATCAACGTCTGGACCACCGTCAACGTGCAGCACCTGGAGAGTCTCAACGATCTGATCTTCCAGAGCACCGGCGTGCGCCAGCGCGAGACCCTGCCGGACCACGTGTTTGACGAGGCCGACGACATCGAGCTGATCGATCTTCCGCCCGATGACCTGATCGCACGCCTGCGCGCCGGCAAGGTGTATGTGGGCGAGCAGGTGACTGCCGCCACCGAGCGCTTCTTCCGCAAGCAGAATCTGCTGGTGTTGCGCGAGATCGCGCTGCGCCGGGTCGCCGATCGGGTCGAGGCCGCCTCCCTCGCCCTGCCGGCGGACCGCACCCAGGCGCGCATCGCAGGTGACCGCGTGCTGGTCGCCGTTGGCCCCGACGAGCAGGCCGAGCAGCTGGTGCGCGCCGGCAAGCGCATGGCGGACGCCCTCGATGCGCACTGGACCGTGGTGTACGTGGAAACGCCCGCGCTGCTGCGCCTGTCGGAGCTGCAGCGCAATCGCCGCATCGAGGTGTTGCGGCTGGCGGAGTCGCTCGGCGCCGAGACGGTTACGCTCGATGGTCCGTCAGCCGGCACCACGCTCGCCGAGTACGCGCAGGTGCGCCACGCCACGCGCGTGATCGTGGGGACACCGAAGCGGCGCGGCTGGCGCGCCTGGCTGCGTCCCTCCACCGCGACCGAGCTGGTGCGCCGCGCGCGCACCTTCGACGTGGTGCTGATCGCCGCGAACGTACGCCGGACGCCGGCGGCCTCGGCCGCCGCGGGCGTCGTGAGCGCGGCGTCTGCGGTGCGCTGGGATCGCTATGCGTGGGCCGCCGGCATCACGGCGCTCGCCACGCTCATCGCCTTTGCGATGTACCCGCACTTCGAGCTCTCCAACCTGGTCATGATCTACCTTCTGGGCGTGACGGTGGCGGGGTTGCGGCTCGGACGCGGACCCTCGGCGCTCACCGCGGTGCTGAACGTCGCCGCCTTCGACTTTTTCTTCGTGCCGCCGCGCTATTCGTTCGCGGTCTCGGACGTGCAGTACCTGGTGACCTTCGGCGCCATGGTGACCATCGCGCTCGTGATCGCAACCCTCACCGCGAGCGTGCGGCAGCAGACCCGCGTGGCCGGCGCGCGCGAGCGGCGCACCGCGCTGCTGTACGCCATGAGCCGCGAGCTCGCTGCTACCCGTGGCATCGCCAACATGGCGCGCGTGGCAGTGCGGCACGTGGCGGAGGTCTTTCAATGCCAGGCCGTGGTGCTGTTGCCCGACGCCGGCGGCAGGCTCCACTACCCGCCGGACGCGCCGCTCGAGAGCTCGTTCCGCCGCGCCGATCTCGCGGTGGCGCAGTGGGTCGCCGACCACGGGCGCCGCGCCGGACTCGCCTCCGATACCCTGCCGGCCGCGCCCGGTCTGTACGTGCCGCTCGGCGACGAGGGCCGCGCGGTGGGCGTGCTGGCGGTGCTGCCGGCCAACGCGCGGCGCGTGCTGCTGCCGGAACAGAGCCATCTGCTCGAAACCTTCGCCGGTCAGATCGCGCTCGCGCTCGCGCGCGCGCGTCTCGCCGAGGTTGCCGAGCAGTCGAGTCTCGCGGCCGAGCGTGAGACGCTGCGCAACACGCTGCTGGCGTCCATATCGCACGATCTGCGCACGCCGCTCGCGGTGATGGCGGGTGCGGGCAGCACCCTCGCCGAGCACGGCGCGCATCTCGATGAAGCCACCCGCGTGGCGCTGGCGCGCTCGGTGGAGACCAAGGCGCGCGAGATGTCGGAGCTGGTATCGAACGTGCTCGAACTGGTGCGACTCGAGTCCGGGCAGGTGGTGTTGCGGCGGGACTGGCAGACTCTCGACGACCTGGTGGGGAGCGCCCTCGCCGGTTACGCCGAGCGGCTCGCCGCCCACCCGGTGGAGGTGCAGCTGCCTGCCGACCTGCCGCCGGTGTGGGTGGATGCGACGCTCATCGTGCAGGTGTTTGCCAATCTGTTCGACAACATCGCCAAGTACACCCCGCCCGGCACACGCGTGTGGGTGTCGGCCATCGCCGGAGCCGACGGGGAGACGGTCAGGGTCACGCTGGACGATGACGGGCCGGGACTGCCCGCCGGTAACCCGGAGCGGCTGTTCGACAAGTTCCAGCGCGGCAGCGGCGAGGGCACGGTTGTTGGTGTCGGCCTGGGACTGGCGATCTGCCAGGCGATCGTGCGCGCCCACGGCGGGGAGATCGAGGCGCGGCGCCGTGAGGGCGGCGGCGCGCGCTTCGCTTTCACGCTGCCCGCCACCGAAGAGGCGCCCGCCACGGAACAGCCGGCGTGACCCAGGCCATGCACCAGGTCCTCATCATCGAGGACGAGCCGGAGATCCGCAGGGTGCTGCGCGTGCTGCTGGAGTCGGAAAACTACCGCTGCATCGAAGCGGACACTGCGCTGCGTGCCGAGATCGAGACACGCAGCCACAAGCCCGACGTGCTGCTCATCGACCTGGGGCTTCCCGACGGCGACGGACTCACCGTCATCCGCCGGGTGCGCGCCTGGTCGACCGTGCCGATCGTGGTGCTGTCGGCGCGCACCATGGAGGAGCAGAAGGTGGCGGCACTCGATGCCGGAGCCGACGACTATGTCACCAAGCCCTTCAGCGCCCCGGAGCTGCTGGCGCGGCTGCGGGCGGCGCTACGGCGCCACGTGAGCGGCGCCGTGCCTACCTCGCTCCTGCAGTTCGGCCCGACACGCGTCGATCTGGCGCGGCGCGAGTCGCGCGGATCCGAGGGCGAGATCCACCTGACGCCGCTCGAGTACCGGGTGCTCGGCTGTCTCGCGCGGCAGGCGGGCGCGATCGTGATGCAGCGCCAGCTGCTTCGCGAGGTATGGGGGCCGGAGCGGATGGATGACTCGCGGAGCCTGCGGGTATGCATCAAGAACCTGCGCGGCAAGCTCGAGCCCGATCCGCGCCGGCCGCGCTACCTGGTCACCGAGACCGGACTCGGCTACCGGCTGCGTATGGATGAGGACGCCCCCGCGGATGCCGCGGGGTAGTCAGGTGAGCGACACGATCAGTTTGGCGGAGTGACTGCGCCAGTTGATCGGGATGATGAACGAGCGCAGCCCCGGCCTCTGCGGAATCTGCGGCTTCTCGCCCGACAGCACGCTCGGCACCGAGATCACGAAGTCGCGGCCGAAGTCGCGGCGCGCGTTGCCGGAGATTGTGTTGGCGACCTCGCCGACCAGATCGCGCATGGTCTCGTGGCTGAAGTCGTTCTCCTGCATCTTCATCAGCAGCACCGTAAGCATGGCCTTGGGGGCGGTGAAGTACACGACCCCCTCGCGCTTGCCGGAGATGTTGATGACCCCGGTGTACTCGTGCACCGCGGGTGAGCCTTCCATGAGGTAGGGCGAGCCGATCGAGGCCGGCTGCTGCGCGGCGACCTCGAAGAAGTTCGTCGTCCCGTCGACGAAGGTCTTGAGCTCCTGTTCGTGCAGCATGGTCGGATGATTCCCGGTCAGGCCCTAGCGCATGAGATCCGCGATGGCTTCGTTCAGCTGCCGGTCGGTGAAGGGCTTGTTGAGGAAGCCATTCGCGCCCCGCTCCATCGCCTCCACCGCCGTCGCCTTGTCTGCCAGCGCCGAGATTACCAGGATCCGCACCGCCGGCTTCAGGGCGACGAGCTGACCGATGCACTCGATACCGCCCATGTGCGGCATGGTGAGATCCATGGTCACCACGTCCGGGTCGGTTTTCTTGAACAGCTCGAGCGCCTCGACCCCGTTACCGGCCGTGCCCACCAGCTGCAGGTCCTCGTAATGCTGCGAACGCTCGATGCGGCGGCGCATGATGTTCGAGTCGTCGACGATCATCAGCTTGAAGGATCGTTTACCGTTGCCGTTCATCGCGGGTTCGTTGTTGTTGCGCATGAGCGTCGCGTGCAGCGCCTCAGGCGACCGCGGTGCTGACCGCATGGGCGGCCGGCAGGAGGATCTTGAAGCGGGTGAAGCGGCCGGGGTGGGTGCTCACGCCGATCTTGCCCCCGAGCGCGTACACGCTGCGCGCCACCACGTCCATGCCGACCCCGCGGCCGGCATCCATGGACACGTCCTCCTGGGTGGAGAAACCCGGACGAAAGATCAGCGCCATGGCGGCGCGCGTGTCCATGCCGCGGGATTCCTCTTCGCTGATCAGCTGCCTGCGCACCGCGGCGGACTTGAGCGTCTCGGTGGCGATGCCCGCACCGTCGTCCTCGAACACCAGCTCGTAGCCGTCGCCGGCCTTGCGGAAGTGCACGCTCACGACGCCGATTTCCTGCTTGGTATGCGCCCGGCGCACCTCCGGCGACTCGATGCCGTGCACGGCCGCGTTGCGCAACATCTGGATGAGGCAGTCCTTGATGGTCGGGACGTAGGCGGGCGGCACGTCGGTGAGTCCCGCCACTGTCAGCCGGAAGCGCTTGGCGTGATCCTGGGCCAGCCGCTCGGCCATCGCATGCAGCACCGGCGACAGATCCTCCACCGGCCGGGACTGCGGCCGCAGGGCGGCGGAGCCGTTCATGGCTGCGGCGGCCGCGGCCACCGCAGCGGGGGCGGTTTCCTTGAGCGTCGTGAGACGCGCGGCCATTTCGCGCACGCTGCGCAGGTGCGCCAGCAGATCATCGAGCTTCAGGACCAGCGGCAGGAAGTCGTTGCCCGACAGCTCGGGCTTTTTCTTGCAGTCTGACACCCCGTCTTCGAGCGCGTGCACGCGGCTGGCTATGCTCTTGAGGTTGAGCGCCGAGGCCTCGCCCTTGATGCCGTGCAGCTCGCGGAACAGTCCGCCGAGCTTCTTGCGGAACTCGGCGTCGGTGCGCGCCGGCTCCCTGAGGATGGTGTTGACGAGCTTCAGGCTGGTTTCGGCGGTGTCCAGGAAGGACAGCAGCTGCAGCGGGTCGACGTGCAGCATGCCGAGCATCATGTCGACCTGCGCGTTGGCGTTGTCCTGCGACTCCTGCAGCTCGCGGGCGAGCAGCACGCTGGAGGTGATGTCGCCGACGGCGCACAGCACGTGCCTGATGCCTTCCGGTCCCATGACGCGGTGGAAGTCGAACTGCAGGTAGCGGGTCTCCTTGCCGCCGTGCCCGTTATCCATGGTGATTTCGAGCTGGCCCAGCGGGTTGATGCTCTTCATCAGGTTCTCGTGGGCGCGATCGCCCCACAGGAGCTTGATGTACTTGGTGGCGGTGGCGAGCGTCGCCGGCGCCACCAGGCCCTTGAGCAGTTCTTCGAACGACAGGCCCGCGAAGTCCTGGCGGCTGAACATGCGTGTCAGCGCCTCCGACCAGACGCTGCCGATACGGTAGTCCGCATCGAGAAGGAAAAAGCCCTCATGCACCGTCTTGAGGATGTCGCGCGTCTGCTCCTGGGCCTCGCGCGCGGCGCGTTCATGGCTCGAGCGCGTGAGCCGGAAGTAGCCGGCCGCGGCCGCCAGCGCCAGCGCCGCGAGCACACCCGCCAGCAGCAGCGTGCGCAGCCGCGCCGCGGCGTCCGAGCAGGTGCGCTGCAGGGTTGCGGCCAGGGCCGCGAGCTGCGCCTGCAGCGGCCCGGCGCTGTCGCTCGCGAACAGCTGCGCCCGTTTGACCTCGGCATAGTGCTCGCGTCCCTCGCGCGACAGCGAGCTGCCGGCGGTGTCCGAGTCCACGTAAGGCTGGCCGCTGTACGAGACGACCGGATCGAGCACCGGAGTGTACTGATGCCACAGCAGCAGCGACCGGTGCAGCTGCGGCATGTCCACTTCACCCGAGACATTGAGGTCGCTCAGCTTCTGACCGAAGCGCCTGACCGTTCCCTGCAGGTCGGCCAGCGCCTGGCCCGAGTAAGCGCGTACCTCGAGCCGATCGCGCAGCGTGTTCAGCTGATGGGAGATCTCTTCCGGATAGGTCTGCAGGGTGCTCGCGGTCTGCAGCGCGGCGATGTTGGCGCGCATGTGCGTGGCGAGTCGGAATCCCATGACGAGCACCGCGCCCATCACCAGGGTGAGCACCGTGCCCAGGCCTGCGGTGACGAATTGACGGCGGCGGCGTTCTGTGCCTGCGAGAGTCATTCCTTGGGTCTCCTGATTCTACTTGGGCAGCTCGAAACGCATCCGGGTCCTGACTGGAACGTCGACGGCGGCGCCGTTGACGAGCAACGGCGCGTAACGCCAGTGCTTCACGGCATTGATGGCCGCCTGGTCGAACACTCCCGGGGGCGTGGCTTCGACTACGTGGATATCGCGCGTCTCGCCACTGGGATCGATCGTGTACTCGAGAATCACGCTGCCGGTGAGGTGCTGCGCCAGCGCCGTCGCGGGGTAATCCGGTGGCGGGGCCCGCAGACGCTTCAGACTCGAGGCGAGCGAGGCGGGGTCGGGCCCCTTGGGCTTCGGAGCGGCGAGCTGCTGCACGGCGAGCACGTCCTTGGGATCCGCGCCCCAGCGCTTCGCCTGCGCGAGATCGGCGTCGCCGGACTTGCCGGCGAGCACCGCGGCCCGGGCGCGCTCGAGGAGCTTGCCCGAGAGCTCACGGCTCGCATCGGGCAAGGCAGCATTCGCCGGATCGCTCGACTGCAGCTGCCCGAGGTACCAGGCGGCACTGTCCTGCGCCGGATCCGTCAGCCGGCCGTCGCGCAGCGCCGCGCGCGTCAGCTGCAGTGCCCGATCGGTTTCGGCCTGGACCGCTTTCTGCCGCGCGCCGACCAGTTCGTGCTGGAACGTCGTGATTTCGGCGGCTTTCATCCCTAAGCCGCGCGCCTCGTTGAGCCAACGCTCTTCATCGGCGGTGTTCTTCGCCAGTACCGCTTCGCGGGCCTTCTTCAGATAGGCCGTGGTCAGTGCGTGAACGGCGCGCTGCGTGTGAGCACTGGCCGGTGCGCTGGACTGCAGTTGTTGCACATAGCTCCTGGCGCTGTCGTCCGCTTCGGTGAGCTTGCCGTCACGAATACGGTCGTCAACCAGACCCGCGAGGCGCTGCATCTTGGCGTCTTCCTGGCGCCGGGCGATGTCGCTGCGCCAGCGGGCGAGCTGGTCGGCGGCCATGCTGCCGGATTGCTGCGCCTGGCGCACCATGGCGGCGGCGCGCTCGAAATTGCCGTCGGCGAGCGCCTTGGACATCTCGGCCGAGTACAGGCGCTGCTCGAAGGCCCCGAGGCGCGCGTCGGCGGACGAGGCCGCCTTGAAATTCGCGAGCGTGAGCACGGCTTCATCCACGCGCCCGCCGCTGAGTGCTTCCTCGAAGCGTGCCGCCAGAACCCCCGCCACGCGCTGCAGCCCGTCGCGTGCCTCGCCGTTGGCGGCGTCCGCGCCTGCGGCAGAGCGGTAATACAACAGCGCATTGTCGCCGGCCGGCTCCGTATAGCGCCGCTCATGCATGGCCAGGCGTGCTTTCTCGAGCAGCTCATCCACCTTGCCTTGCACGAGGAAGTTGCTGGCGGGCGCCGCCGGGGCGGGCGCGCTGTCGGTGGGGCTGATTGTGGCGGCCGGCGCCGGTGCGCTTACGGCTGCGGGTTGAATAGCCGGCGCCGCCGGGCCGCCGTTGCCGTGCATGAAAAACCAGAACGTGCCCGCCGCGACGCCCGCGGCGGCGAGCGCGGCCGCGATCAGCACCATCCAAGGCCTGCCGGCGCGGTCCTCATCGGGCGACGGCGGCTCGGACTGGCGCCGGAAGGCTCCGATGGTGAACTGCCCTTGCGGAGCGGGAGTCGCGTGGGATGTTGGGGCAGCCTTCCTCGCCAGCGCCTCCGCCATGGCGCCTTCGAACACCGCCTGGGTCTTGCGTGGCTCGATCGCGGCCGGCAGCACCGCGAAGACCTTGGTGCCCTTGAGCGCAGCGCCCAGCTCCTTCTCGGCCGGCCCTTCCGCGAACACCAGCACCACGGCGCGCGGCACCTGCGCCTGCGCGGCGTCGACGGCGGCGCGCACATCGGCGACCTCGCGCGCGTCGATCGCCAGGATCTGGCCGCGTTTGCCGGCCGCCATGCTCTGCAGGGCCTCGTCGAGGGACTCGACCGGTCGCACCGCGGCCTGGCCGCCCAGGGCCTGGCCCAGTTCGAGCAGAAAATCATCGCGGGTGGTGAGGGCGGTGACTTCCACCGCCGGCTGCGAGTCCTGGGGCGCGCTCCCGGGAGCGCGGGTCACGGTTTCAGGACTGCGGGAGGCAGTCGATGGTGCACTGGCCACGTGAGGTGTCTCCAAACAAAGACGGCCGACTGATTGCGCGAGTTCCATCCATGGAGCGAGAGGCCGCGACAGGCAAGTGCAGGACGCGGAACCTCGCCGTTGCAGGATATGTGGCATTTCGGGCAGCGCAGTGCGTCAGTTCACAATAATGAGAGCTTGCGTCGGGAAGCTGCGACGTTGATCATCAAACTCTGAAGGTTGCCCGGTTTCTTTGTGTGCGGCCGCCTGTGCAAGGCGAGGCATGAGCGGTGCGCGCGCGGGGCTGTGCTGTGCTTGGACTCTGGGCAGAGGTTTGCTCAGGTGCGTGTTGCGCAAGCCGCTCGTCGTGAGGGCATCGCGCCCGAGGGTCTCATCATCAAACGAACAGTTGCCGCAGCTGTCCGGGCACTGAGCTCTCGCGCTGATGGTGTGCACCGCCGCGCTGCGTGCTCGCCGCGCTTTGCAATCAGCTACTTAAGCTGCTCACCCCGCCGCGCGCGGCGGCGCGCCCAACGCTGCGCTGGCGCAAGCGCGGCGGTCAGTGAACAATCCGTCGCTGTGACCGTCTTAACGTAACAAGTGCGCCAGGATCTGAAGGCCATCACTCATTGTGCGAGGCGTTGGGACTAGCTTAATGATCACGTCGGCATCGCCGGTGTCGTCGGCATCGCCGGCATCGGGTTCGAGACCGATGACCTCAACGGGAGGGAAGGACGATGCGACCACTCGCTGCTGACCAGAATTCCCACGGCACCACCGCCGACTTCATCGATACCTTGAGTTCCTTCAGCCGCCTGCACCGCGCGCAGCGCTGGGAAGGTACGTTCGGTGAGTTTCTGGGCAACATCCTGCCCGGCAATGCGGTGGCGCTCGCCCGCACCAGTCATGAATACATCTGGGACATGCTGCGCTGGCATGGGCGCGCGGCGCAGCCCGACGCCCCCGAGAGCGTGCGCGCGCGCGAGCTGTTCAAGCGCGAGCTGTTTGGTATCGATGAGCCGCTATCGCGTGTCGTCGACTACTTCAAGGCTGCGGCCGCCGGTTCCGATGTCGGCCGGCGCTTGCTGCTGATGCTCGGTCCGCCCTCGGGCGGCAAGTCGACACTCGCAATCCTGCTGAAGCGGGGGCTTGAGGAATACAGCCGCACCGACGAGGGCGCGCTGTACGCCATCCGCGGCTCGCCGCTGCGCGAGAATCCCCTGAACCTCATCCCCACGAGCCTGCGGGCCGAGTTTCGTGACCGCTACGGCGTCAACATCAGTGGTGAGCTGTCGCCGTGGGCGCGCGATTTCGTCGAGCGCGACTTCGAGGGCGACTTCGTGCGCGTCCCGGTCGAGCGCGTCTTCCTGAACGAAGCCTCGCGTATCGGCATCGGCACCTATGCGCCGCACGATCCCACCACCGCCGACATAGCGGACCTCGTTGGCTCGGTGGATCTCGCCAAGGTCGCGCAGATCGGCGACGAGGGCGACCCGCGCGCCTGGTCGTGGTCGGGCGCGGTGTACGCCGCGAGCCGCGGCGTGCTGGAGATGATCGAGATTCTCAAGGTGAAGCGCGAGTTCCTGTACCTGCTGCTCACCCTGACGCAGGAGAAGAACGTCAAGGTGTCGCGCTTCCCGCTGATTCACCTCGACGAGACCATCCTGGCGCATACCAACCTCGCGGAGTTCCACAAGTTCCTGCAGGAGAAGGAGAACGAGGCGCTGCTGGATCGCATGGTGATCATCAAGATCCCCTACGCGTTGTCCTACCGCGACGAATCGCGCATCTACCAGAAGCTGGTGTCGGGGGCTCCTGCGTTCCGCAATGTGCACCTCGACCCGCACGTGCTTAATCTGGCGGCGGTGTTCGGCATCCTGACGCGTCTCGGCAAATCGGAGCGCGAGGGTCTCGATCTGCCCAAGAAGCTGCGGCTGTATGCCGGCGAGGCGGTCGAGGGGGTCCCGGAGACCGAAGCGACGCGCCTGCACGCCGAGACGCCCGAGGAAGGCATGACCGGGGTGAGCCCGCGCTTCGTGGTCAACGCGATCTCCAACGCCATCACCCGCGGCAACACCCACAGTCTCACCAGCATGGAGCTGTTGCTCGCCCTGAAGGACAGCATCGAGAGTGATGCGCGCATGGACGCGAAGCAGAAGAAAGCCTGGATCGATCACCTGGTGACGGCCCGCAAGGAGTTCTACAACCGCTGGGTGAAGGAAGACGTGCACCGCGCCATGTTCGCCTCGTTCGAGGAAGAGGCGCAGCAGCTGCTGGAGAAGTATCTGGACGAGGTCGAGGCCTCACTCGATCACCGCCAGGTCACCGATCCGATCACCGGCGAGACCCGCGCTGCAGACGAGCGCTTCCTGCGCTCGGTCGAGGAGAAGATCAAGGTGTCGGACTCGGGCAAGATGTCGTTCCGCCAGGAAGTGGTGCGCAAGGCCATGGTGGCCTTCAAGACGGGGGAAAAGTTCAAGCTCGTCAGTCACGCCCGCATGCGCGAGGCCATCGAGCAGTACCTGTTCGAGGAGCGCCGCGACGTCCTGCGACTGGTGACTTCCACGGCGCGCCCGGACGACGACGCGCGCCAGAAGATCTCCGTGGTGCAGCAGCGTCTGGTCAGCGAGTACGGCTACGACGAGCACAGCGCCAAGGAGGCGCTCAGCTACGTCACCACGCTGCTCGCCCAGGAGTAGCGGCGCTGTACGAAAAGGAGTACCAGTAGGACATGGACGAAGACGGCAGTAATCGCGGCGAGCCATCCGGCGGCGCGAAGTGGTACGAGCTGTTTTCGCGCGGGGCGCGCGACTGGCTGCGTCACGACGAGAAGGTCCGTGAGGCGGTGCGCGCCAATCTTCCCGAGATCATCGCCGGCGGCGACGTCATCAACGGCGGCGCACGCACGGTGCGCGTGCCGGTGCGCATGCTCGAGCACTATCACTTCCGCCTGCGGCGCCCGGAGGAACAGCAGGGCGCGGGCCAGGGTAAGGCCAAGCCAGGCGATGTGTTTTCCGCTCCCGGGCGCGAGCAGGGGCAGGGTGAGAAGGGACCCGGAGGGCGCGACGAGGGCGAAGTGCAGCTGCTGCTCGAGTTCAAGATCGACGACATCGTCGACTGGCTGTGGGAGGCGATGAAGCTGCCCAACCTCAAGGCGCGCGTGGGGCCGTCCGAGGAAACCGACTGGATCCGCGAGGGCTGGGACCGCCACGGTGCACGCTCGCGCCTCGACCGGCGGCGCTCGTTCAAGGAGCTGGTGAAGCGGCGCGGGGCCCCCGGGGCCACACAGACCTTCATCGACGAGGATCTGCGTTTCCGCCAGCTCGCACGGCGCCGTCAGCCGGCCCTGCACGCGGTGGTGTTCTTCATGCTGGATGTCTCGGGCAGCATGTCCGACCGCGATCGCAAGCTCGCCAAGACCTTCTTCTTCTGGGTGGTGCAGGGGCTGCGGCGCGAATACCGCTCGCTCGAGACGCTGTTCGTGGCGCACACCACCGAGGCGTGGGAATTCAACGAGCCGGACTTCTTCCAGGTGAGCGGCACCGGCGGCACCGTGGCCTCCACCGGGCTGGCCAAGGTGCGCGAGATCATCGACGCCCGCTACAACCCCGGACGCTGCAACATCTATCTGTTCTACGCATCCGACGGCGACAATTCCGTGAGTGACGGCGCCGATGCCCGCACCGCGCTCACCGCCATCGCCGCGGATACATGTTTCACCGGCTACGTGGAGGTGTCCTCCGGGCTGTCGCGGCAGCTGGCCACTGAAACCGGCAAGCTGTTCGCCGAGCTGCAGGCGGCCGGGTGTGCGGCCGGCAGTTACGCGCTCAACGACTTCGAGGACGTGTGGGGCGCGGTGCGGCATTTCTTCACCGCCGAGAGCGAGGCGCCCGAGAGCCCATGAGCGAAGGCTGGCAGAGCTACGTTCACCGCATCGAGGAGCTGGCTGCCCGCTCCGGCCTGGAATTTCACCGGGTCGATTTCGAAGCGGTTCCCGACAGCTTCATGATGGAGATCGCCGTCTACGGTCTGCCGGTGCGCATGCCGCACTGGTCATTCGGTGTACGCTATATCTATCAGCTGATTCAGCGCCACATGGGGCACTCGCGGCTGTTCGAGGTGGTGTTCCCCGGCAATCCGGGCCATGCCTACCTCGCCGAGAGCAACGGACTCGCGGAAAACATCCTGGTGACCGCGCACGTGCTCGGGCATGCGGATTTCGCGCGCAACAACCTGCTGTTCCGCCGCTGCCAGGAGCAGGTGAGCGAGCACATCGTCGAGCACGCCGCCAATCACGCACGCCAGATTCAACAGGTCATCGAGACTCACGGTGCGCAACGCGTCGAGGTGGCACTCGATGCGGCGCTGGCCCTCGAGCAGCACGTCGATATCGACCAGCCGCTGCGGCGCGAGCGCTACCCGGAGTACCTCGGGGAAGCCAAGGTGCTGGCCGACGACCAGTTCCGCAAGCGCTTCGCGGCGCTCGAGCCGCTCGCCGGCGGCAGCGCCGTGGAAGCGAAGAAGCGCGCACCGCTGCCGCCGCATCCGGAGCGCGACCTGCTGTGGTTCGTCGCCAACTACGCACCGGAGATGGAGAGCTGGGAGCGTGACATCTTTCTCGCGGTACGCGAGGAGTCTTTCTATTTCTATCCGGTGTTCGCCAGCCAGATCATGAACGAAGGCTGGGCCTCTTACTGGCACGCGCGGCTGCTGCGCGAGGCGGATTTCATACCGCAACAGGCTTACCTGGACGCCATCAAGTGTCACTCGGACGTGGTGCGGCCCATCGCCGCCGAGGCCCAGGTCGCACTCAGCATCAACCCCTACCACCTGGGGTTTGCGATGTGGGAGAAGATCGTCGAGAAGAATGGCCTGCCCGCGGCGCGCGCCATCATGCAGCAGGACGACGACTTCAGCTTCGTGCGCAATCACCTGACCCGCGAGCTCGCCGACGAGCTGGGCCTGTTCCGCTACAGCGCGCGCAGCGACGGCCAGATCAAGGTGCTGGAGCATGACCTGACGGCGCTGCACGAGGCGGTGCTCGCGCCCAAGTACAACTTCGGCGCACCGATCGTTTCTGCGTCGCACGTGCGCAATGACGGCACGCTCGAGCTCACGCACGACAGCAGCGTCGACGGTCGCGGCCTTGACCTGGAGCGTAGCCGTAAGGTGCTCGATTACCTGCAGCGCGTGTGGCGCCGGCCGATCGTGCTGACCACGGTAAATCAGGCCGGTTCGGCCCTCGAGCTCACCGCCCCGTGACCGGCGCCGCCTGGAGCCGCGCGCTCTAAGGACTGCGCGGCGGCACGGGCTTGGGCTTCGACTCGGGTACCGCCGGCTCCGTGCCCCAGTCCTCTTCCTCGTGCGAGGTCACGATGGATACCGGATCGCTCGCCGGGAAAGTGAGGTCGAGCGCCTCATCGAGCTGGCGCTGAACCTTCTCCCAACCGCGGCGCTTGCGCGCCTCATCGGGGGAGTCGCTCATCTGAACCTCCATACCTTGCCCGGCCAGGGCCCTACGGGCTCGCTGTGCTGCATGGTACTCCCGCGAGTAGCCGCAGGCAGGCCCTCCGGAGTACGCTTTTGCTCTACCGGTGATGCTCGTGTGGCGCCGGTCCATCTTGCCGGGGAGCATCTGCCATGGGGTACACGACTTCGGGCATCCGTAACATCGCGCTGGTCGGACAGGCCGGCGCGGGCAAGACCTCACTCCTGGAGACGCTGCTGCTGGAGGCGGGCGCCATCCGTGCTCGCGGCAGCCTTGCGCGCGGCACCACGGTGTCGGATTTCGACCCGCAGGAGAGGCGCCTGCAGCACTCGCTCGACACCGCGATCTGCAGCTTCGACTTTAGCGGCATCCACATCAACGTCATCGACACACCGGGCTATGCGGATTTCCTCGGCAAGGCACTGTCGGTGCTCGAGGCGGTGGAGGCGGTTGCCGTCGTCGTCAGTGCCGTGAACGGCGTCGACTCGCTCACGCAGCGCCTCATGGAGTTCGCGCGCGAGCGCGAGCTGTGCCGGATCGTGATCGTCAACAAGATCGATAGCCGCGATGCCCATTGCGCCGACGTGCTGCAGCAGCTGCGCGAGGCCTGTGGCCGCGAATGCCTGCCGCTGAATCTGCCCACCGGCGGCGGCGACGCCGTGGTGGACTGCTTCTTTCAACCCCACGGCCGCGCGGCGGATTTCTCCTCGGTGGAAGCGGCGCATACGCAGATCATCGATCAGGTCGTCGAGCTCGACGAAAAGCTCATGGCCCTGTACCTCGAGCAGGGCGAGGAGATCTCCCCCGAGCAGCTTCACGATCCTTTCGAGCAGGCGCTGCGCGAGGGGCATCTGGTGCCGGTGTGTTTCGCTTCCGCCGAGAGCGGGGCGGGAATCCCCGAGCTGCTGCAGGTGTTCGAACGGCTCATGCCAAACCCGGCTGAAGGCAATCCGCCGCCGTTCCTGAAGGGGAGCGGAGACAGTGCCGAGCGCGTGTCGGTGACGCCGGATCCCGCCAGGCACGTGATCGCGCATGTGTTCAAGGTGAGCATCGACCCTTACGTCGGCAAGCTCGGCGTGCTGCGCGTGCACCAGGGCACCGTACGCCAGGGCAGCCAGCTGTTCGTCGGCGACGCGCGCAAACCCATCAAGATCGCGCACTTGTTCCGCCTGCTGGGCAAGGAGTCCACCGAGATCACCGAGGCGGTGCCCGGCGACATCTGCGCCATCGCCAAGGTGGACGAGCTGCACCTGGACGCCGTGCTGCACGACTCGCACGAGGAGGACCAGTACCACCTGAAGCCGGTGGCGTTTCCGCCGCCGATGCTCGGCGTCGCCATCGAGCCCGAGCGGCGCGGTGATGAGCAGCGTCTCGCCGACACCCTGCACAAGCTCACCGCCGAAGACCCGTGTGTGCGCATCGAGCATCACGCCGCGGTAAACGAGACCGTCCTCTACGGCATGGGCGAATTTCACCTGCGCGTGCTGCTCGAGCGCATGAGCGAGCGCTACGGCGTACACGTGAAGACCCACCCGCCGAGCATCCCGTACCGCGAGACCATCACGCGACCCGCCGAAGGACACTGCCGGCACAAGAAACAGACCGGCGGCGCCGGGCAGTTCGGCGAGGTGTACCTGCGTATCGAGGCGCTGGGGCGCGGCGCGGGCTTTGAGTTCGTCGACGACGTCGTGGGCGGCGCGATCCCCGGGCAGTACATCCCGGCGGTGGAGAAAGGCGTGCGCCAGGTGCTCGTCGAGGGCGCGCTCGCCGGCTTTCCGATCCAGGACGTGCGCGTCACGGTGTATGACGGCAAGCATCACTCGGTGGACTCGAAGGAGGTGGCGTTCGTCTCTGCCGGCCGCAAGGCGTTTCTCGACGCCCTGCAGAAGGCCACGCCGATCGTGCTCGAGCCGATCATGCGCCTGGAGATCACCGCGCCCGCGAGCGCCATCGGCGACATCACCGGCGACCTCGCTACCAAGCGGGCGCGCATCAACGGCAACAGCTCACTGCCCGGACAGCGCTCCGTGCTCATGGCCTTAGTGCCGCTCGCGGAAGTCGCGGAGTACCAGTCGCGCCTCAAGGCGCTGACCGGGGGGCAGGGCGCCTACACCATGGAGTTGAGTCACTACGATCCGGTGCCGGCGCGCAAGCAGCAGGAACTCGCACAGGCCCGGCGGCCGCGCGCCGACGAAGACGCATGAAAGCAGCCGTGCTGTGTGTGCTGGCGCTCGCGGGACTTGCGCCATGTGCCGTAGTGGCGCGCCCGGACCCCGCCATCTGCACAGCGCCGCCGGCTCCCGGCGGTACCACCCGGGCGGTCCCGGACGGGCATGCGAAGCCGAGCGCCCTCGCCCCTCATCCTCGCTCGCGCAACCGTGTCTACGGGGCGCCGATCCCGCGGCCGATCGTCTCGAAGCACGCGCGACGCCCGCGTCGCGCGGGCAATTCGCCGCCCAAATAGCCTCCGGCTGTCCGGAGCGGCCCCCGACGTAAGGTCCGGCGGCGCGCCGGTGAGCGCGCCTGCGCTTTACTGCGCGGGCTTCTTCCAGGTGACCGTATCGCCTGCGCGCAGTCCCAGCTTCGAGGCCTCACCGCCCTTTAACTCCAGCACCGCGCTGACCGGCGTATCGGAGCTGAGCAAAACCTCCGACAGGGGGTGTGCGCGCTCGATGATCTTGGCCACGTGTCCATCGGCGCGGATGAACAGCATGTCCAGCTCGATGTAGGTGTTTCTCATCCACATGGTTTCAACGCGTGGAGCCGGCAGCGGGAACACCATCCCCATGGTGTCGGGCAGGTCGCTGACGAACATCAGACCCTGCTCGGCGCGCTCGGGTGTGTCGGCAACCCACACTTCGAACGCGTACTTGCGGGCGGCGTGGTGCTCATCAAGGCGGGTGATCTCGAGCGAGGTGCGCGGAAATGTCGCCAGCTCCAGCGGCGCACGGGACTGCTGCGCCAGTGCGGCCGCGGCTGCGCCTGCCGCGAACGCCAGCCACGCCGCGAGCCTGAACGTAGCGCCCATCCCCACCACCCGCCGTTCGGAAAGATTTCCCTGCGACATGTCTTTTTTCCACGTTGCTACGTTTTGGGCGGGGGCGGCCGGTTGCGCGGCTCGTCCCCGAACACGGCGCTGCCCGCGAAATCGAAGCGGGTGACCAGAATCCGCGCATCGCTGTTGAGCGTGCTGGCCGGAGAGGTGCAGAAGCCGCGGGCGACGATGCGCCAGGAGCGCCGCGGTCCGCCGAGTGCGCCGAGCCGTTCCTGTTTCAGTTCGTCCACCGTGCAGTGATCCTCGCCGCGCGTGGCAAACAGCCGTTCCTCGCCCTCGAAGATGACGGTGAGATTGGTCGGCAGGGCGCGGCCGGTGAGCCCTTCGTGCACCGATCCCACGCCGAACACCAGGCGCAGGCGCCGCCCATCCGCGTGCCGCGGGCCGGCGAAGCTTACACGCAACCCGCTGCCGTCCGGACGCGGGCCGCCATCGCACTCGATCTCGGCGTTGCGCCAGTCGATGTCGAGGTTCATCGCGCCGCGGATGCGGGCGCGCAGATAACCGTTGCCACCCGGCAGGCAGCCCTGGGCGCCGGCCGCGGCCGCGGGCAAGGCCGGCGCGGGGCTCGCGTCGGCGATCGCGTCGGCGCCCGGCGGGGCGGCGGCAAGGCCGCAGGCGCACAGCAGGAGAGGCAGGCGTCGCATGCTTGGTGAGTGTACCGCGCCGCCCTCACGCGCCCGGTACGACCAGCAGCGCCTTGGCGAGGCGCGCGTGGCCGCGAGCAATCCCGCGCGCCGCGTGCATGAGCGCCGTCACGATCACGACGCCGAACACCATGTAGAAGAGCGATCCCAGCAGCGTGTGGGGTGAGGCGGCGTGCCAGCCGTCGATCTGGATCATGTCCAGCGAGACGCCGGGCGGCAACCAGCCAAAATCCCGGCTCAGCACCACGAAAGGCGCGAGCGCCAGGCGCAGGCCAACCGCAAGTCCGGTGACGGCGAGTGTGAAGTAGATGATGCCGAGCGGCAGCATGATGAGCAGGTACAGCAGCGTCGTCCAGGTGCGCACGTCCGTGAGCATGTCGGCGATACGCCTCCACCAGCTTGCCGGCGGCCCGGGGTGCACCGGACGTCGCGGCATGCGCTCGCCGGTCATCGCCTCGAGCAATCTCCCCTCGCCGAGGGCGATCACGCGTGCGATACCAATGAATGCCAGGAAGAACGGCACGCCGATGATGAGGACCGCGAACCCGGCCGACAGCGACAGCCCGGTGACCACGAACGTGAAGTACACGACGCCGGTGGCCAGCGTGAGCAGCATATAGAAGAGAGAGGTGTAGGCCCGCGGGTCCTGGTACACGCCGAAAAAGCGCGCCAGACCCGAAGTGTGAGCCGCCCTGGGAGCCGGGGTCTTGAGGGCGGCCTTCACCTTCGCTTCCGTGTCCCGGTACGCCGCCGCGACTTCGTCCGGAGCACCGTAGGTGCTCGCGATGAGCTCCAGCACGTCGCTCTCCGATTTGTCCGGGTGCGCCGCGACCTCCGCGCGCAGATACTCTTCGGCGTCGTACAGCGCGTCCTGGATGAGTGCGGGATCCTGTCCCTCGAGCGCCTGGCGCAGCTGCTTCAGGTACTCGTCGATCGAGCGGGGAGCGTTAACACTCATGAGTCGGTTCCTTCGATGAAGCGATCGACAAAGCCGCGCGTCTGCCGCCAGATGTCACTCCACTGGCGCAGCATCGCGCGGCCGTCTGCGGTGATGCGGTAGTAGCGCCGCGCAGGCCCGGCGTAGGAGGGGACGACGCGGCTGGTGAGCAAGCCCCCGGCGGCGAGGGCGCGCAGCACCGGATACACGGTGCCTTCCTTGAACAGGGCCTCGCCTTCGTTGGCCTTTTGCAGGCGCTTGGCGATCTCGTATCCGTACAGGTCCTCGGTGGTGCGCTCCAGCACAGCCAGCAGCACCAGCGCCACGAGGCCCGCGTTGAGGTCTTTCTGGAACTTACGTGCCTGGCTATCATCCATTCACTAGTACTATTAAGTATATAGTACTAGCTGTCAACTAGTATTAACGATCGGAGACTACCCGTGCGAGCCGGAGTCCGCCGCACTCGACAGGCAGTGCCGGAACGGGGTGTCGGGCGCGTGGCTGCGCTGAGCAGGTGTCCCGCGCGGTACTGCTAGACTTCGCGCTTTTCCCGGGACCGGTGATGAGAAACTCGCTCCTAGAAGTCACACCCGTCATCCCGGGGAGCCTCTCGCGCCTCCCGGAGCTGGCCGCCAACCTGTTCTTCAGCTGGCACCGTCCCACCCGGGCGTTGTTCGAGGACCTGGATCCGGAGTTGTGGAAGCAGACCAACGGCAATCCCCGTCTGATGCTTCGCTGCGCCAACCAGGACACGCTCGAGCGCTGCGCGCGCGACGAGCTGTACCTCGCTCGCTATCACCTCGCGCTCGAAACACTCGAAGCGTACCTGCGGGTCGGCGCGCCCACCGGGGACGAGCCGCTGGTGGCGTACTTCTGCGCCGAGTACGGTTTTCACGAGAGCTTCCCCATCTACTCCGGGGGACTCGGCGTGCTCGCCGGGGACTACTGCAAAGCGGCGAGCGACGGGCGCGCCAACTTCGTGGCGGTGGGACTTCTGTACGAGCAGGGGTATTTCACTCAGACCGTCGATAACGATGGCGTGCAACACGCCGAGTATCGCGAGCGCGACCCGCGCGATCTGCCGGTTGAACCGGTGCGCAAGAGCGGGGAGTGGCTCAAGGTCGCGGTGCGCATCGCCGGGCGCGAGGTGATCGCGCGGCTATGGAAGGCGCAGGTGGGACGCGTTCCGGTCTATCTGCTCGACACCAACTGTGCGGAGAACATCCCCTCCGATCGCGACATCACCCATCGCTTGTACGGCGGGGATGAGTCGACGCGGGTGCGCCAGGAAATGATTCTCGGCATCGGCGGCTTGCGCGCGCTGCGCGCCCTCGGCGTGCAGCCCGGGGTGTGGCACCTGAACGAAGGGCACGCAGCGTTCCTGATCCTCGAGCTGCTGCGCGAACACCTGGCGCAGGGCCTGCCGTTCAACGCCGCGCTCGAAGCGGTGGCGGCGGACTGCGTGTTCACCACGCATACCCCGGTGGCGGCCGGCCACGACGCCTTCGGCCTCGAGCTGATGGTCGCGCACTTCGGGGATTTCGTGCGCGAGCTGGGGGTACCGGTCGAGCGCGTTCTGGAGCTGGCGCGTTCGCCTGCTGCCCCGGGCCTTTTCAACATGACGCGCCTGGCACTGAATGGCACGCGCCACGTCAACGGCGTGAGCCGCATCCATGGCGCGGTCTCGCAGCGCCTGTGCGCGGACCAGTGGCCGGAGGTTCGCCCCGAGGACAACCCGGTCGGCTTCGTGACCAACGGCGTGCACGTGCCCACCTTCCTGCACCAGACGTGGATGGACTTCTTCGACCGCGAGCTGGGACGTGAATGGCGCGAGCGCCTGCGCGATCCGGAATTCTGGAGCGCGCTGGAGCGTGTGCCGGACGAGCGTTACTGGGCGACGGCGCAGGAAGTCAAGGCGCGCATGCTGGCGAGCGTGCGCGAGCGGCTGCAGCGCGAGTACGAGCGCAAGGGCCTCAGTCCCGCGCAGCTGCGCCACGTGACGCGCTTCCTCGATCCGCAGCGTCCCGGCGTGCTCACCCTGGGGTTCGCGCGGCGCTTCGCCACCTACAAGCGCGCGACGCTGCTGCTGCGCGACCGCGCGCGCCTCGCGCGGCTGGTCAACAATCCCGAGCGCCCCGTGGTGCTGCTGTACGCCGGCAAGGCGCACCCTGCCGATGAGCCCGGCAAGCATGTGCTGCGCGAGATCCGCCAGCTCATGATGAGCCAGGAGTTCATGGGACGCATCATCTTCCTGGAAGATTACGACCTGCAGCTCGCTCGCAGCCTGGTCTCGGGCGTCGACGTGTGGCTCAACAACCCGATCGCGCCGCTCGAGGCGAGCGGCACCTCCGGCATCAAGGCAGCCATCAACGGCCGCCTCAACCTGAGCATTCTCGATGGCTGGTGGGCGGAGGGCTGGATGCAGGACAACGGCTGGGGCATACCGCCGGCGAACGTGGCTGATCCGGAGAGGCGCGATGCGCTCGAGGCGGAGCTGATACTCGGCACGCTCGAAGAGGAGGTGCTGCCCCTGTACTACGCGCGCGACGAGAGCGGTTACCCCGGCGCCTGGGTGAAGCGCAGCAAGCGGGCCATGATGACAGTGATTCCCGGTTTCAACATGCGCCGCGTGCTGTTCGACTACACCCAGGGGTTGTACCAGCCGGCGGTAGCGCAGTACCGGCGCCTCGCCGAGAACGCCTTCAGCGGCGCGCGCACGCTCGCGGACTGGAAGACGCGCGCGCGGCAGGCCTGGTCGAAGGTGAGCCTGAAGCAGCTCACCGATGTGGCGCGCGATCTGCCGCGAGGCGAGCGGCTGCGCCTGCGGGTTGCGGCCGGGCTGAACGGACTCACGCCCGCGGACGTGCGGGTGGAGTTCGTCGCACGGCGGCTGTTGCCGGAGGCGGAGCTTGCGCCGCCGGCCCTGTCCTCGTACGGGCAGCCCCCGC